>MDSY01134417.1_pt1 | contig 21552 bp, 14 predicted proteins | sample 811131 | NCBI WGS metagenome assembly MDSY01 (sample SAMN05326643, study PRJNA326480) | marine metagenome | isolation source: seawater | place: Atlantic Ocean: South West | collected 2010 | reverse complement strand
CAGCACGCGTCACGCAGTGGACGCGAAGAAGGTCTTTGGCGAAGAAGGTCTTTGGCGAAGAAGGTCTTTGGCGAAGAAGGTCTTTGTCTCGTCTCCGAGCTACGCGGTTGAACCGAACGCTCTCGCACGTGACGACAGCGCGCGCGGTTCTCACCACCGAGACCGCCTCGAACGAAGTGATCGTGGAAGTGTGCGACGACCACGAAGCAGTCCTCGAGGCGTCGCACCAGGCGCGAAACCTGGGTGTCACGAGACGAAACCTCGACAACACAAACGCGTCACGTCCAAGAGGAGGGGAAACGTTTTTGGTTTTGCCCTTTGAATAAATAAAATAACATCAGTCTCTTCACCCTCTTCATCTTCCGTAATCCGTCTCGGTGTCCAGCCTGGGTCTGTGGCATCGCTCCCACACGTGCGCGGCGTCTTCCTTCGACGCAGGTAACACCCTTATCGTGGCTTGACTAATTGCCCCATCGCCCCCTATGTGAAAAGTAAACAGAAACGTGTTTGAAACTTCGGACGACACCGCTTCGGGCCGCGTCACGAAACACTCGACTTCCACGTCGACACATTGCTTGTTTCGTGTAACATCATTCTCGGCGTGTAAAACCCTTGCTTTGAACCGAAGCAAGTCGCCAACATCCACCGGTCGTAAAAAATCCATATCACGCACGGACTTGAATTCAGGACGCGCGCCGCCGAAGACGTAACTAGTAGCAAAGGCGAGCTCGAATGCTCTTCTTAACAAAAACCCTCCGAAAATCCGGCCGCTCAAGTTCCGCTGTTGCGGCTGCGCGACGAATATATTTTCTGTTTTAGTGGTGGTGGACAAAATAGCGTCGAATTTGGCGAGCGCAGGGAGCTCCTTCGTGTTTCGCGTTTCCCTTGTGGTGGATTCCACGAATTTAAGTTTCGCCTCTGCTAAGGATTCCGATAAGCCTGCGTCGCCAGATTTGAGTAACTTCATGCGATTCTTTTTTGTTTCCACGCGCGTCGCCGTTTCTTCGAACAACAACAACTCACCCTCGCTCCCAGGCACCAACGGATTCACCGCGGCACTCTTGTTCGTCAGCGGGTCCCGCGCGACGAACGTGAAATCCGCGGAGAGGGACGGGCCGGAGTTTTTGGAGTATTTCGTAGCGGTAATGTTCCTGGGAGTGCCTTTGATTGAATCTGAATCGGACGAATTCGATGATTCTGGCGGCGCGTCCGGATGCTCCGCGGGCCACGCTTCCATACGAATTACCATCGATGAGCGTCCGACCCACGCTACGGCACCGGAAAGCGTGACGTCTTCGTCCAGTTTTAACTTGCGTAACAAACGCACGCGGTCCACGGATGCGGTGACCAGTAACTGCGGCCGCGTGTTTCGGTCATCATCGTCGCAATGGTGGAACGCGATGTTTCCTGCAAGCGAGTCGAGATCCTCCAGCACGCGGCCAATTCGAACCGCATTCCAGGGGTTTCTGTACGCCTCTAACAAGTTCTCATCATCGCTAAAGGAGTACCGTATCGATGTTCGTGTTGGGGGCTTGGGAACCAACGTGTCTTGCGACTGCGTCGCCGCCTCAGCGACACCTTTCTTATTCGCTTGTGCCAATCGATCCTGCCACAACCTCGCCGTCACCGCGGTTCTTTCCCTTGCCACTACCTGCCTCTCACTGGAGTACCCGTGGCGAAACCATGGGTGAGACGCACAGAGGTCCGAGCGCACGTCGCGCGCCACGGCACGCAGAAACGAACGCATCGCGGGAACCACCCCACGAATACAAAATCGAACACCTCCAGCACACCGACACCGACACCGTCACCTCTGCCGGTACCAAGCAGGTCCGCACGTCGTATAACCACCCCGTCAAGGAACTGGTGTGGTACGTATCCAGCACCCAGACCAACAGCGGTTTGTGGAACTTACCACGCGCGCATAGGTTTCTGGAGCGGGCACCTCTCCGATTTTTGGTTATCCGATGAGTCACGACGGCGAGCCGCGTGCTGACATTAACGCCGTCGAGATCTCATTGACGGGCGCACGTCGGGCGCTGCTGGTTCGCTTCGTGTTCGGTCACTGGCGATGGCGTCGCCCGGAGCCGCACCCCCGAACCCCACGGAAATCACGGTCGTGGTGAAGAACCCCGCCAACTTGGGGTCGGTCGATTACACGACTCGTGTGCCATTGTCGTGGACGGTGGGCGAGCTGAAGGGCCGGATCTCGAGTGAGCTTGACGGGAACCCCCCAGTGTCTGACCATCGCTTGATTTTCTCAGGCGCGCTGTTGAAGGACGACACGCAAACGGTACAAAGCGTGCTTGGCGAGAAAGCGGACCTGCAAATGCCGCAGGTGTTCCACCTCGTGACGAGTGCGTCCAACCCATCGACGCCGAGTTCATCGCAGGCAACGAGAAGAAACCCGGTGACACAAAATACCTCGAATGACTTGAATGCGCGCGTGCAGCAAACGCGAACCACACCTACGACCCCTTGCACACTGGTGACACCGCCCACCTCGCAACCGATACACAACAGTTTCGAACGCACAGCTGTAGAAGGAGCGCAAACAAATACTAGTCCCTGGTCTAATAACCCCTCAACTCCTCAACCTCCGTACACCGGAGTCGGCGCGAATTCACCGCACGTCCAAAGCGTGTACGCCGCCGCGTACGCCGCCGCGTTCTCTACGTTGAGTCCGGGAACGCCCTTACCCAACCACGTAGGTGTGTTTGGCTTCCCAGGATCTCCGTACTTTCAGTCGTATCTGAATCAAATGCCCAACCAAATGCAGCCCTTCCTCAATGCGGGGGGGCAAGCGGGAGGGCAATCTCATCAACCGAATCAACCGCTGAATAGGTTCCCGTTGGCGCAAGCGCCAGGCAACAACAACAACGGGGTTGATTTCTGGGGCCAAAGAGGTCCGCCTGCGGGTCTTTCCCCCGCCGCGGCGGAGCACGCCGCGGCTGCTGCGCGGGCGATCGCGGAGGGAGACCCGGCGAGAGCCGCGGCGGCGGCTGCGGCGGCGGCGGCGGGAGGACGGCCAGTCAGGGTAATGCAGTTCCACATCGACTTGAAGCTGATTATGAAACTCGCGACGCTTGTGTTTTTCGTGGGCCAGGGCGCTAGTCGGGAGAAGCTTGTGATGTACGTCCTAGCCGCGACGGTGGCGTACATGGCACAAGTTGGGGCGTTTAACGGGATATTGAGGCGAATCGTGGGAGAAAACAACATGGGGGGCGGCGCTGGGGGGAGGATCGAGAGAGGAGACGTGAATGGAAACAATGGACAAGGTGTACACAACGGAGTCGGCGCAAACGGCGCAAACAACGCAAACGCTCGCGCCGCACACGGGCTTCCCCCACGACCCCCCCCCGGACCCAGGACCACCGCGGTGTTACCAGGTATGCGGCAGGGTATGCCCACCACGTGGTTTGGAGAGCTGAAGGTAGCGCTGGGCGGGTTCCTCGCGTCGCTTTTACCGAGCTGGGAACCGCCGGAGCTGCACCGGCACCCGAGAGCGAACGGAGGAGCACCCGTGAACGGGGGCACGGCGCCACCGCCGCCGGCACCGCACAGGGACCCCGCACCCGCCGTGGACCGACCGCACCAAGACTAGACGAACAGCTATAGATGAAGACAAACAAAGGGAAGAAAGAGGATGTGAAGAAGAGAGACAATTGCTCAATTTTCAAATAGTATCCCTTAAAAACCTACTCACCCCTCAACCGCAGTTCCCTTGTTATTCTCGCTCAACCGCGCGTGCCTGGTGAGCGTGCCTGACCCCCCCCTTGAGATGTCGCTATCCCCGAATCCCCTTCGCACATCGCTTCCGTGCATCCTCGGCGACAACGTGAGCTGCGAGTCGTTCCGTGTCATAAAGTGCGGGTGTTGCGCGTCGTTTAATTTAGCGAGCTTCGGCAGCGGCGTCATCCCTTGCCGCACGTTGTTTCTCCGCCGCTCCTCCGCGTACTTCTCCCAGGCGTACCACAGGATGCCTAGGGAGTTCAAGGATAACCCGCTCACATTGACCCACCCGATTTCAACTGAAAACGCGAAGAGTCCCCCAATGCCCTGGACTACGCTCTTCGTTCTGCCTACAACAGACGTAGTCAGCGCGTCATTGACTCGCGTACATAAATACGTCGCGTAGTTCAAAACAAACGCTGACGCGCAACTCGTAACGAAAGCCGCGATAAACCTCGGATCGAACAAGTCAGGAAACGTCGAGACTCCAGCCACCTCGCCTGTCCAAACCGTGATCGCCAAACTCATCGGTGTACTCCACAACGAATTATAAAGCAACAACGTGAACGAATCCAACTGCAGGTCGTCGCCTATTTTTCCCACCAGCACGACGTAGCACGCGGTGCACGCCGCCGACGCTAGCGCCAACGCGTACCCCAGCGGGTCGAAGTAGAGATCCCCATACCCCGCAACGAAGCCCCCCATGGTAGTCAGCCATACCGCCATCTGGATTTTCGTCGAAGGCACCCTTTGTCGCAGAACGTAATCCACCAGCATCACGAACGGTGTCGTCGCCGATTTCAAAATGCCGTACATCGGGATGTTCACCAGGACCAACGCTGACATATCTAACACTAGTTTTAACTGGAACACAGCAGAGACCAGGAATACGCGCCTGAAGTGCACCGCGTTGAACTTTGCGATTTTAATAACTCCAAGGTTGCTTAAGAGGAAGATTGCCATTACCGTGAATACCGTCTGCCCGGTGACTAAACTCGCGGGGTACCGGTATCGCCACACCTGAAAGATGGCTTTGTTCAGAAACACGCTCGCGACTGACATGGAGCCGTAAAACAACGCGGCGCTTATGCCGGCCATGCGCAGCTTCCTAGCTGCCGCGCCCTTGTTGCCGTGCAGGTCCTGCCCCGGAGCGTGGTGCGTAGGGAGAGGCATGGTGTGTGTTGTGAATCAAACTCCGTCCACGACTCGCCCCTGTCTACCCTTTCTCTACCCTGTCGCACAAATTTCGAGTCTACGCCCCGATTGCTCGATACCCGCGGTGGTATTTGCCTTAGATGCGTGTGCGCTGCCGTGGCGCTGGAAGCCGCGGAGACACTGAAGTGGCCTAACGGACCTTTGCCGCGCGTGCCCACCTATCCGACACCCGTCGCCGTGCGGTCCTGAGTGAGATTCTCACGAACGGCTCACAGGGTTTTTCTGCGGTCAAGTTCATCCGGCCTGAAATCTGAAAACCTTGAGAAAGGCGTTTTTGTTTTGCTGGCGGCAAGAAAAAAGCAAGAGAGGCGGCGGCGGCGGATACGCTTCGGAACAGACGTACGCGCGCGTGCCAGAGACGGACTAGTGGAGTTCCGAAGTAGTTGGGTTATTTTTGTAATAAATAATAATATCGTAATACTATCGCAATAAATAAGCTACTCTAGAGACTTTCTCAGCTCACAACGCAGCACTCTGCGCTTTTTTTCTTCGCCGCCGCTGGGAACACGGCGAGGCGCGCTAACAATAGCTCGTCAATCGACTCCGGCAGCGTCGTGACCGGGTTATTTTCAAAGTCAATCAGTGTTAGTTGTCGAAGCAATCGGAGTTCGGACGGCAGGCTCTGGAGAACGTTTCCGCCAACTTTCAGCGTTGTCAGCGCGCTGAGTTTGCCGATTTCTGGCGGCAAACTCTCCAACTTGTTACCCTCCAGATCCAACTCCGTCAACGCGGAGAGCGTGAATAACTCCGCCGGTAGGTGTTCACTTTGGGGCTGATTGTCAGAGAGATCCAACTCCTTAAGTGCGCTGAGCGTGCCGATTTCCGGCGGCAGGGGCATCGAGAGCAGATTGTTGGAGAGGTCCAATTGCGTCAGCGAGGAGAGCGCGCCAATCTCCAGCGGCACAAAGAATTGCGCAGACCCGGCCAGAGACAGCACCGTCAGCGCAGGGAGCGCGGAGAGCTGTGCAATCACGGAAGGCATGCTCCAAATCGGATTATGGGAGAGGTCCAAATTCGTCAACGCCGACAGCTGTGCAATCACCGAAGGCATGCTCTCCAGCTTATTCGATCCGAGATCCAGGTGCGTCAGCCCTGAGAGCTGTCCGATTTCCGTGGGCAGGCTTTCAAGCCGGTTCATTTTGAGATCCAGGTGCTTCAGCGCGGACAGCTTGCCAACCTCGGGGGGTAACGTCGAAATCAACTGCCCTCCAAGACGCAGTTCTTGTAATTGTTCGGCGCGCCACATTTCGGGTGGAAAGTCAGGCACTCTTGAAACCGTCTCGGCGTCGAACCGCGCGTCGTTGAGTCGCAGACTCACCAGTCTGCCTCGTCCAAAACCTACTGAATAGGCGAAATTTAATTTTCCAGCGATACTCAAAATCTTCAGAAGTTTCGTACGTTCGTGCGACTTGCCGTTCGCGTCCTTTCGCTTAACCACGGGAATCAACCACGAGCGTGTTTTCGTGATCCACGAGTGCGGTGAATCCTCTCCGCGCTCCCATATTTTCTCCAAATAAGAATCCCTAGTGCGCAGAGATTTGAGGACTTCGACGTCAGATGCGGATATTATATTTTCTCATGCGTCCACTTCCTCCTGTGATTTCTTCGCCGTCATAGCTTGCGCGTGCTTGGGCATGTCAAACCCGCCAGCCTTACCTGGCTCATTAGCCTTGATCACGATAGTTTCCGACGCCTCCACGGGTGGTGTCTTCGCAGCCGCTTCCTCTTCCTCGGCCCTCTTCTTGGCAGCCTCTTCCTCTGCCTGCTTCTTTTTGGCCTCTTCCTCAGCCTGCTTATTTTTTGCCTCTTCCTCAGCCTGCTTCTTCTCGGCTTCCGCTTCCGCTTCCTTCTTCACGGCGGTATCGTCGTGACTTGCGTTCTGCTGGAGAAGAGCGTCGATGGCAGAGAGCGCGTCAACGAGCGCCACGCGCTTACTCGGCTCTGGCGCCCAGCCGAGCTGCACAAGGTCCCAGAATCCCTCGATGCACCCAGAAGGCTTGTCTGGTCTGTCACCCATGATTACCATCCCAACGACTTGCCCCGGCCCCTCGTCTTCCCATGGAATCTTCCCGCTCGCGAGTTCGTACAAGACGCAAGCGTATGAGTAAATGTCGCTCGATCGCGTGGCTTCGCCGCCTTTGCGGAACAGCTCGGGCGGTTTCCAGTTCACCGTCCCCGCGGATGTCTTCGTCGCAACGGTGCCTCTCGCGGTGGACTCGTTTTTAACGAACGCCAAGCCGAAATCAGCAAGCTTCGCGAGACGTTGTGTTCTTCCGTCGAAAAGCAGCACGTTGCCTGACTTGATATCGAGGTGCAACACCCGTCGTGAGTGCAGGTACAGCAGTCCCCTGGCGATTTCTGACGCAAACGTCAAACGCTCGCGCCACTGTTTGGCGGTCGTTGGAGCGCCCTCGCGCTCCAGCATGTCCTCAAGGCTGCCGTGCGGCGCAAACTCCAGAACAAGACACACGTGCGGACGCCTTAACGACGCGCCGTACAGCTGAATGACGTTCGGGTGACGCATCGCGTGCATCGCTTCGGCTTCTTTTCGAAGCTCAGCGAGTGCCTTTGGACTTGGTTTGCGCTGAAGCAAAACTTTCACCGCGACTTCAATGCCGCCGCCGGGCATCCAGCGCATCCTGCGAACCTCGCCGAAGCCTCCCGCGCCGAGAACGTCGCTTTCGGTTTCGCCATCCTTCAGAGATCGGAGGTCGGTGGACATGTCGACGTGGGGAAGGGATGTATCCGCGGATTGCGCCGGAGCCATGTCCGCGATGAGATTCTTGATGTCGTCTGAGATGTCCCTGCGAAGGATCTCGTGTCCTTCAGAAATCGTGGAGAGCAGCGCCTGCGCGGTGCCTTGTTGTCCCGCGTCCATCTCCGCTATTTGCTTGCGCAGATCGTCCTGGTTATCCTACATCATATTTCGTACCTCTTGTTGCATTTCCTCGAGGTCTTCGCGCGCGTCGGATTCGCCCGCTGATCTGCGATCCACCGAGTCCAGCACGGAGACGGACAGATTCAACGCCTGCATGTGCGAACGAAGAAGTTCGTTGATATCGTTGAATTCGTTCGCCTCCGCTTTGCTGGCCATCACCTGGGACAAGTAGCTCTTAGTGCATTGCTTTGTAAGCAGCGCTTTTGCGTGTTCCACCACATCTTTAAGCTTCTGTAAAGTCTCTTCATGCGCGACGGATGTTTCCGCCTTTTCGATTGTTCTCAAAGGGTTTAGCGATGGCTTCGAGGTTCTCTAACAGACGCCGGGACTTTCGTCGGTTCTGAACGATCCGGTCGCGCGTCTCAGCGCAGCCGCGAAGCACGGCGATGATCACCTCCGTCAACATGACCGCGTTTCCCACTTGACTTTCCTGGAATTAAGATTCGGTTTCGACACTCGCCCGTGAGATCGTCGGGAGAACCAAAATTCTCGGGAAGTTGGTTGAGGGGCGCACCTTCCGCGACTTGAGCGACTTCCTCCTCCGGGTGGTCGCAGTACCGACGCACAGCCAACCCCGCGCGATGATTCCGAACCCGGCCGGAACGCGCGCCGCGTCGAAGACCACTGAGCCCGCGTGATGTTGATCGGTCCCTTGGCGGAACAAAAATTGCCGACAACGGTTTGTCGGTTTCCAAAAATCAGAAATGTCTACAAAGTGCTACCAGCGACTCTACCGTAAGCTCTACCTCCCCATCGCCATCAACAACCCAGACGCGGTCTGCACCAACGCGGGCACGTCCGTCGCTTCTACCGCGGTTCGGAGCGCCGCACTTAACACATCGAGCGAACTCGATTCCGCCAACACGCGCAACACTTCGTCATCCGCGGCGAGGAGAGCGGTTGCCAGTCCCGCCGCCGCGACGCGAATGGAAGGATGCTCAGAGGCGTCGGATAACGACTTAGAAGCGGCGTGTACGAGCGCCTGGGCGTAAACAGCACAGGCTGCACGTGCTGCTGTATGCGTCGCTGCATTATGAGAATGTGAGTGTGGGCCTGATGCGCTGTGTGTGCTTCCTACCCTAGAGGTGCTCTCCGGCATCGCGGTCGTGGCTACGGCGAATGTGACCATGCAGATGCGAAAACAAGCGGCTCGTGTGCCCGTAGATGTCCCGCTACCATCCTCTCCCGAGGCGTGCTTCGCGAGTCTTGAAAAGGTCGCGTCTGCGAACGCGCGAGCTGCGCGTTCATCTCCGCCATCAACATGACGACGCACCACAGAGGTCAACAAATCCGCGAGCGCGAGGCGCGACGCGTCCGTGATTTGAGACTCGCTGTTTTTTATCGTTCCAAGCCCCGAGGAATCAGCGGTGAGACCAGCGCGCGTCGCCGCGCGTCGCGTCCACTGGGGAGCGTCGGGATTCCCCACGACCGCGCTAACAAGTCCAGCTAGGGTGTCCGATACACGTGACCCATCCCCGAGCTCCGCCCCCAACCCCCCACTCGCCCCCGTGCGTTGTTCCGAAAGCTCGGAGCGAATCATCTGGGAAACCGTCTCCAAGCCGCCCATTTTTGTCTTTTGCGTTTCGAGATTGGATTCGGAGTTTGACGATTCCTCACTGGGAAGCGTCGCGAGCAGTACAATACTTGCTCTAAGTTTACCGGTAGTAGCTTGGTCAGTTCCTAGCGCGTATACGCCTCTTGAGTTGAGACCGGAAATGGTCGCTAATAGAAGCGCTCTTGCGTCCCCCAAACGCGTTTCGAGTATAGCATTCTCAATCGCGTCGACGAAAGATTCCCGAAAAACATTCGTCGGTGCCAACCGCCCGCACAGCTCCGCCGCGAGTCGGCGTAGCTCATCGCTCGATCTTGATGATGAAAGCACTTTTGATATGAGCACAGCAGAGATTGAAGTGCGATCATCCATAGTCGACCCATCAACACTGTCCAATAGCTCAAACTCGCTCCAGTCGTCCCACGCCTGTATTGGCAACGCGCGCAGTACCAGCGCCGGCGCCAGGTTTTGAAATTGGAGACGCAACGAGTTTTCGGAGGAAGGTACCTCGTGAGTATTTGCTTCGAGCGTTATTTCTTCATCTCCCGTCTCATCCACCGGACGCATCGCCCCTAAACTTGACTGAAAAATGACCCGCGAACACGGCGGAGTCCCAATCCACGGTGAAAGCTCACCCGCGAGACGCACGTACGCCGTGGCGGACGCGGTGCCGACGTTTCTTTTGTCATCGTCGGACAAGCACACGCCGCAAACCTGTTTGGCCGCGGCGCACCACTCGTCTTGCGTGAATTTTTGTGCACCGCACCAGCGCGCAAAGCATTCAATCGCCGCTGATGCTCCAGGGTCTACGACTGCTAGGTCTGCTTCACCAAGACCACCACTTGCGACGGATTCGTCACCCAAAGCATCCATGAAACATCTAACAGTTACCTTCGCGCCTTTGCCTTTTTGTGACCTTTCTTTGACGCCGTCCAAAACGACGCGCATCGCGGTTTCGGTGGAGGTTGAGTTTTTGTTTTTTTCATCACCACCCGTCTCTCCCATCATCAAAACAATCGCGGCAATCGCCTGTTCCGCGTGCGCCTTTTGGATCGCCCTTACCGCGGCGTCACACACTGCCTTGTTGAGTTCAACAGAATCAGACACTCTCGGCACCAACACGCGAACTAAATCCCGGACGTCGAGCGAATCGTCTTCGTTTTCGGGTTTTTTATTTTTAGCCCCGAGGAACGACAAAACTTCCCCAAAAGTTTGCACCGCGATTCGCCTCACCGCGAACTGATTCGACCCGCACAAACCTTTAACAAACTCCACACCCTTACCGCCCGGCTGCACATGGAGAAGCGCCGCGGCGAGCGACCCCAAACCAGGCGTCACCAACTCAGGCGCCTCTTCAAGAAGAGGTAACAACCCGTCCAGAAGCGATTGCTGTTCCGGTCCCCAACTTTTTTTATTTTTTCCACCAGGAACCAGCACGGTTCGCAAAAGCGCCGCGCCGAGTTCTTGATTTTTTGAGTTCGTGGATCGAAGCGCGGGGACCAAGGCTTCGGAGGCGTGCGCTTTGAGCAGTGTGTACGCATCCATGGTGCTTGTAGGGACTCGCGTATGCGTGTTTTCGTCCATCAACTCCGCGATGCGCTCCGGATCCATCAGCCCGAGTTGCGCGGCGCACAGGGAAAGAGACACTAATGAATGTTTCAGTCGATCGCCAGCGCCTTTCACGCCCGCGCTGTCGTCAGCGGCACACGAGGCGCACGTTCCAAGCCACGTACCCAGACGTGTCGGACCGGGACCTAACATGACATGATTTCTGTCACTCGAATCTGAATCTAACGTGGATGCTTTTGAGTCCGGTATTTCCTCCTTCAACGCGAGGTTAAAAAACCCGTCGACGGCGATGAGGGGCGCCCAATCGCGCCACGCCGAGGCGAGCCACCGTCGGCGTTCCAATTCGCCCGGGTCTGACTTAATAACTCCTGGATTACCTTCGTTTTCCAAGCGTAATTTCTCAGTCCACCGCGCAACAACGTCAAACGCGTCTATCACCGCATTGAGCGCCACGATTGGCGCGCGGTGTTCCGGGCACCACCACGTTCTCACGATGACGCATATTTCTCGCATAGAATTTGTTGATGCGTTGAAATCTGACGTCAACGTTGAGGTGAGGTGTGTCACTCCTTCAACTGGGTGCGCGAGTGCTTTTGCCGCCTGTCTCGCGGTCACCGCGAGTGAGGCATCCACCGCGGCTACAGCGAGTCGGCTGGGAGGGCTACGAGGTGGCCTTGTAAGCTCAGCTTCATAAACGGTGGCCAAAATATTTGGGATGAACGTCGAAGCCGCCGTTTGTAGATTTTCGGTATTCACCGCCGCGTGCCTCAGCGCGAGACATGCGGCGAGTCGGGTGCGCTTCTCGGTTGGGGGTGCGCAGCGCACAGCAAGTACTTCGCACATGGTGCACGCGACCGGATCACCAACCCCTCCGCCATCGAGAAGCCAACACGCGATTCGCAACGCTGTTTTTTTAGATTCGTCGTGAGATTTTTTTACCGATCTGCCGGCACTCGGTTCGTCGTGGGACAGAACCGCCGCACGACTCGGCCGCACTATGTGTTCTAGCAGCGGATCCAACACTGGGTGTGTGTTGTGTGGGTCGGTGTGATTACTACTGGATATGGCTTTATCACTCAGGAACCTGGCGACTGTGTCGAGTGATGAAACCAGCCGCGCGGTCTCTTCTTTAGCAGAGCGCTTTCCATCTGCTGTAAAATCCTCGCCACCGCCGCGGTCCTCCACCGCTCTTCGCACCGCTTTGGGAGTGGCGTCCAGAAGCGCCGCGAGCGCGGGGCCGATCGGTGGGTCAAATGGAGACGACCCGCGGTCCATCGCGCCGACCGAACCTCGACCGTGACTCGCGCAAGCGCGGAGTGAGGGCGTTGTTGTTGTTGTTGCTTTCACTGGGCAATCGAGAGTTTCGTTTCGTCCCAGAACTCGGCGCTATCCGCTTTTCAGGTTATCAACCGCTGGCTGGGCCGCACGACACGCGACGCTTGAGGATGTCGACAGTGGTGCACCTGTTACCTGGCGCGGCGCTGGGCGGCATGCTTCGTGGCCGCGTCGCACATCGCGGCACACATCGCGTCGCCGCCGTCGGGGCGCGCCCGACGCTGGTGGTGAAGGGATGTGGTGTCGGAGTTCCAACACGAACGTTCTCTACGTCGCGTCCTACATACGAAAGGGTTGACATTAAACCAGGGGTCAAATCGTCTCTCCGCTGTGCACAGAAGCCACACAGACGCAGTGTACACACGAAAACCACCGCCAGGGTTGTGTACGCGGCGACAGACGATGACGGCGATGAGTCCCCATCGAAATCATCATCGGAAACCTCTGTTATTGAAACACCATCCGACGGCGTTACCCTCGACCGCAAACTCGAGTTAAACTCCATTTTAAAGTTTGCGATTCCTCTACTGGCGACGAATATTGTTACTCCCTTACTCACGATGACGGACACCGCGTTCGTGGGCCGGTGCGCCGCGGATTCCGTGGTGCAACTCGCCGCGCTAGGAGTGTCGACGCCGTTGACGGATTACACCGTGACCCTCGCCGCGTTTATTCCAGCGGGCTTGACGAACATAATCTCAAACGGCATCGCGAGCGACGAAAGTAAAAAGAGCTTAGGCGCGAAGACGTATGGAGCGCTGTTAGTTTCTTTTGTGCTTTCTATCGTTTTAGCCGTAACCTTAATTACGTGCCCAGAGACTTTACTAGGGTGGCTGAAGACGCCCCCGGAGGTGATGGCTACCGCCGTGGAATTCACAAAAGTACGAGCGCTAGGGATGCCCGGCGCGTACTTGACGACCGCGGCGTATGCGATTTTGGTGTCACGAAAAGACACCACTTCGCCGCTAGCGTGTGTGTGCCTAGCTGCAGTTACAAATGTAGTTCTCGATTACATCGCGGTTGCGTATTTGGGTATGGGCGCTACGGGCGCAGCGTGGGCCACGACCGTGGCGCTGTGGGTCGGGACGCTCGCGATTTTGAAGGTGGTCCGGGATCGAGGGTACATGAACGAGTTCCCGTGGGGCACCCTAAAATGGAAGGGACAGCTCGCGCCTGTCATGGTGTTCTTCGGGCCCATCACGTTTTTGGTGTTTGCTTTACTGAGCATCTACACTGCTTTGATTCTGTTCGCCAATAGCCTAGGAGTTACAGTTTCAGCCGCCCATAGAGTCGCCGGTAATGTTTTTGCCGTAGCAGTTTTATGCGGCGATCCTTTAATCCAAGCAGGGCAGGCGTTCATGCCCAAGTACTTGCTTGAAAGTGTGCCGAAGAGAAGTGCGGCGAGGAAGATGGCAGGCTTACTCCAAACCGTAGGTATAGGCGCTGGGACTTTCGCGGCGAGTAGTTGCGCGTTGGTGTGCTTATTCGGCGCCTCCGCGTTCACGCGAGACCCTGCTGTCGTCGCGCAGGTAAGAGCCGTCACAACCCCGATATGCGCCGCTGTTTTAGCGAACGTAGTTTCGAAATCCATGTACGGCGTGACCGTGGCGGCAAAGCAGTTACTGTTTTTGGCGGCAATCACTGGGGTGGGTTTACTTTTATTCGCCCTAGCCTTGTGGCGCATGAACGCCGTGCTTGTCGGACCGGCGCTGTATTACTGGATGTGGTGGGTCGTCGCGGGGTATTACTTCCTGGCGATCATATGCATCCAGGTATTGAGTTTTGGAGGACCGGGGGGGTTTGGGTTCAAGGGGCTGTTTCATGATGATACTGAGAGTAAAAGCGAGGGAGGGGAAGTGGTCACGGCATAGGAGTCCTTTAAGAGTGTAAAACATTTTAATTTTTTCATGAATAAACTCTGTCGTCGTCCGCCTCGAACGAATCGGTTTTACAAAGTCACGGGGCGATCCCATCCGCCTCTCAGTGTCTCCGCGCCCCCCATCGATGGTGGACGGCCCGCACTCGACGGTCGAGATGCCCCCCACTCGACGGCGGTACGCCTCCAAGTGGCTCACGCTGGTGCTGTGCGAGGCGGTGATGATGAGCAGCGGAACGCTGTACCTCTTTCCCATCTACTCGCCTTCGCTGAAGCGATCGCTCGATTTGACGCAGGAACAGGTCAACTTCATTGGCTCCTGCTCGCACTTCGGCGCTTTCTTTTCCGTGTTCGGGGGGCTGTTCTTCGATAGCTTTGGGGCAAGGGCGACGTTGGGCCTGGGGGGGGCGTTGAAGCTGATTGGTTTAGGCCTGACGTACGGTATATTAGCGGGATCGTTGGGAAACAACACGCAAAACTTGGCCGCTTTCGCCGCGTGGTTATTCGGCACCGGGTGTTCCACCTCCCTGACCGCCTCCCTAGGCGCGAACTACGCCACGTTCCGAGACAAAACGGTACACGGCCGTTTAGTAGGCCTCCTACTATCCTTCTTCGGGCTATCGTCCGGGGTGTTTTCGTTAACCTACGATGTGTTTTTCACCGACCCGGTGTCGTTTGTGAAATACGTCGCGGTGTGCGCGGGGGGAGTTGATTTGTTAAGCGCCTCGGTGGTCGGGGCCCCGAAACACCTAGCCCTACCCCCGGAAGAGACGATTCCCATGGGTAATACTGGTACTGCACATGACTGCACGACATCCTTCCGCGCCTTTTTCCAGCCCGTATCGCAGGAAAGCAAGCTCACCCGAGGCCAAGCGGCGTGCGCGATGACCGCTACGGCGACCGCGTTGACGGCTGTTTTGCTAGCAGCCAGCGATTCATCTGAATTAACAGCTATTGTATGCTTATTGGGAATCACGTGGTTGTTAGGTGCACAGATATACACCCTGCTCGTGGGCAGCGGAAAACTCACCTATAAACGAAATGAAATGGAAGCTGTTGACGCTACTGGCTCTGAACAATCGAAGCGCGACCTCGCGAAAGGCTTCACCCAAATAACGCCGACGCAGTTATTTTTCAGTTTTGATTTTTACCTCCTGTTCGTCGCGTTGCTGTTAGGATTGGGGTCGGGCATCACGGTGATTAATAATTTAGCACAGATGGTATCTGCGTTTCCGGAACTACAAAGTGACAAAGCGGGGGGGTTTTCACACGGTTTGTTAAAACTTCTAGCGTGCGCGAACACGTTAGGGCGGTTAGCGAGCGGGTCTGTTTCCGATACGCTAAGTTCTTCTGGAAAAACCACGCGCGCGGAGTTCACGGTGTGGTTGTTTATTGCTATGGCAGGGGGGATGGCGGTATTAGCGGTCCTTCCTGACGGAGCACCCTCACCATTCCTAGTATTAGGCGTATCAATCATCGGCGCGTCCTTCGGCGCGCTGTTCTGGGCGATGCCCACGTTGGTGATGGAACTGTTCGGGTCGAAGCACTTCGGGGCGAACCGGGGGATCGTTGGGCTGTCGCCGGCGATAGGGGGGTGGCTGTTGAGCACCAAGTTGGCGGGGGCGGTGTATGCTGCGAATGCACATGATGGTGTGGAGTGCATAGAGAAAAGTGCGTGCTACCGAACCTCATGGATTTGTAACTTCTTTGTGTCAGTGGTGGCGGTGGGGTTGTGCTCGGTGCTAGCGCGGCGGGATAAAAGGAGACGGAACAACGTGAGTGGTAAACAGATGGGTAACGCCGGGTCATCCGTGTCGAACACCGGAGCGCAATACCACACGCGGCAAGGGTCACCATTTCAGTAGAAAGTGGTACTGAGGTAACCTCGGCAGATGTAACAATGACGAATTTCTATTGATGTGTAACCACTGTTGGTGGGTAGTGGACGCGACATATGGAACTATCTCGCGACATATGGAACTATCTCAACCAACCACTCATCTGCAAAAAGCTGTGCACTCCTTTGAGAAAAAAGCAATTCACTTGCGCTTGCCGAAAACACGACGAAATTCAGCGGGCCGGGGAAACAAACCTCTCTGATTTGACTCCCTTTCTCTCGTCCAAGAAAAGCAAGAGTCAGTCGTCGGTCACTGAACCGTTTTTGGTCGAGTTTTTGACGACTTATAGACCGCGCTGGTCCGTCATTTTCCCGCTCGAACGTGAAGCCGACGCTTCGTGAAAACTCGTCCAAGACTGTCCCGAAAAGCGGCTTCATTGCCGACGATCGACCACTTTTGGTTCCGCATTTCGCCATAGCACAGATGGCCGCTATCACCATCTCCGCCCCTATTGTGGCGAAGTCGCCCGTTGCTCTCCGCCGCACACGCGTCACCGCCCGCGCCGCTGGTGTGCGCGCCGCGTCCACCTCCGCCGTCACTTTCGGTGCTCGCGGGATGATGGCTGGAAACGCGATGCAGGCGGCCCGCGTGCAGCAAACCGCCGCCGGCCGCAAGTCCCTCGCTGTGTAAGTTCCGAGCAATAATAAACCCTGAATTCCAAGCGAACGAACGCTTCACAACCCATAGCGTAATTGAACGTCGAACGCAGTACAAACCCACCATCACGCTGTCCCGCCGCCCGCGTCCCATCACCACCACCCCGGAGGGTTTTGGTTCCAATAGTCGTTTCCGACGAAGGAGAGCACGACACGTGAGCAAACAGTCTGAACGCGAGATGGAAAGTGCTTTTGCAATTTACTGACCTTCATTCACATTTTCCATCCCAACAGCAACGCAGGCGGCGTCACCAAGGCTAACCCCGGGGACCCCAAGATGGTCTTCGGTTTGAAGCTCCCCGAGAACGAGTCTTTGACTTTCCTTATCTTGGCCGGCGGGTCTTTGGGGTCCGCGCTTGGTTTCGCGGCGTTGCAAGAGGGCGTGTTCCGAATCCCGGGCTTCAAGTTCAGCGCCTGGATGACCGTGCTCACCACGTTCACGTACTTCCTGTGCGGCGCGCTTGAGATGAAGCTCACCAACGACACCCGGAAAGCCTCTTGGAAGAACTACGGCATCCTGTCCGTGTACACGTACGGGGGCATGGCCATGACCAACTACGCGCTGTCATACTTGAACTACGCCACCCGTATCGTGTTCAAGTCAGCGAAGATTGTGCCCGTTATGGCGTTCTCAGTGCTCATCGTGGGCAAGAAGTACAACTGGAAGGAGTGGCTCTCGGCTGCGATTCTCGTGGCGGGTATCGTGCTGTTCACGTTAGGCGACGTCGCCTCTTCCCCCGCGTTCCAGCCCATCGGCGTCGCCCTCATCGCGGGCGCCCTGTGCGTCGACGCGATCTGCGCCAATTTCGAAGAGAAGAACTTCTTCAGGTGCGAAAACCCGTCAACCACGCAGGAAGTGCTTTGCTTTGCGTCGCTGATCGGCACGTTCTACGGCTTGATTCCCTTCATCGCGTCCGGAGGTGCCGGCCCCGCCATCGCGCACTCCATGCAGTACACCCAGGTCGTGCCCATGATCATGGGATTCTCCGTGATGGGCTACTCGTCCGTCTCGTTCATCCTCTCCTTGATCAAATACTACGGCGCCACGGAAGCGGAGATCATCAAATCGTTGCGAAAGGTCCTATCGATCGTCATATCCTTCGTCCTCTTCCCCAAAGCCCTGAACTGGAAGTACATCGTGGGTTTCCTCGCCGTCCTCGTCTCCACGGCGTACACGTTCTACCTAAAGGGTGAGAAGAACAAGGCGAAGGAAGCCGCGAAGGCGGTTGAGGCGTAAGCGAAGGATGTTGATGTCTTGATGAAGTCGGAAAGGCTGAAAAATAAGAGTCGAAATCAACGATAACGAACCTCGGTAGAGAGAGAGAGGGAGAGAAGGTGCATATTCTTTGGCCAAGTAGGTATCTGGCCGGTCCTTAGCAAGTAGTGCGAGCGCCATAGTCTCCTCTTAATATTAAAAAGAGCGAAGTTACGGAAACTTTCATGATTCTTGATTCTTTGCACAACGCAGAACGAAGGAAGCCGAAGGGACGCAAGTAGAGAGGAGTCGAAAAGTTGCTATCAGACGAAAGTTTAGTAAGTGACGATTTCCACTGTTGGAATTCCAAAAAATATAGAGCTAAGGGGTTCGCCCGATAACATCCGTGCGTGTCTCTCACGTACCGGTCCGGAGTGTCCCCCACTTTTAATCCCATTCATCTGTTACTGAGTTATCGTAGTGTGCTATGTAGCGTTACTGTAGCATCAACGGTTCTTCAATCAATCAATCATCACCAACTTACGCCGCTTTGAGCTTGGCTTGCTCAGCGTCGAAATCAACCGGGGTGGATTCGAACGCCATGAACAGCACCACGGAGATGGCTTGGAAGAACGCGATTGGCAGGAACAGGGAGAGGGCCCAGTTCCCGCCGGTGGCGTTGAAGAAGTACCCGGTGAAGAACGTGGAGAGGGTGGACGCGATCGCAGCGGCGGTGTTGGTGGTGCCGAGCATGATGGAGGCGTACTTAGGCGACAGGTCCTGGTGGCCGCAGAACAGGCCGGTCCTGACCCAGGCGCCCATGCCGAAGCAAATGGAGAGTAGGGTCATGACAATAGCGATGGTGCTCTTGGTGACCGCCTCAGGGGGGGTGCTGTTGATCACCCACGCCACCGCGGTGAGGCACACGGCGCCGCCGCCGAAGCACAGGGTTTGGGACATTCTTCGCACGTCCGTTCTGCTCATGCCGCCCTTCTCGAGTTTATCCGCGGTCGGCGCCACGATGGAGGTCACCGCGACGGTGGCGAGGTACGGCAAGATGGACAGAAACGAGGATTTGCTGAGAGTGACGTTCAAGGCCGAAGAGAGGAAACTAGGCAACCACGCCAATAAGCCGTAGGAGAAGTAGTTCCACGTGAAGTGCGCGGCGGTGAGGGCCCAGAAGCTTTTGTTTCTGAAAAACGCGCCCCACGGGATGGGGGGTTGTTTCACTCCAGCGGCTTCGTCCGCCTCGCGTTTTTCCTTCTCTTCGGGCATCTCTCGTCGGTCCGTGCTCGAGTCCCTCATGTACGCGATGAACCACCACGTGCCCCACAGGAAACCGAGGACGCCGAACAGGTAGAACACGGCGGGCCACCCGCCCAGGTAAAGGATGATGGGGGGCGCGATGATCAAACCGCTGAGGGATCCGACGTCGAGGCCGCCGAACGTCGCGGTGACGGCTTTGGATCGCTGCGAGCCGGGGATGCCACGGGCAAGCACGCCAGTCGCGGCGGAGGGCGCAACGCCTTCCCCGAGGCCGACCAAGAAGCGCGACGCGAGAAGCGCGGTGAACGAGAACTGCGCGCACAGCGGCGCGATGAGCGTGCCCAGCGACCACAGCATCACACCCGCAAACAGCACGAGCTTGCCTCCGTACTTCTGCGCGAGCCAACCGCCGGGAATTTGCGTAAACGCGTAGCCCCAGAAGAACGCGGATTGCACCAGTCCTTTCTCCACGGAGGTCCAGCCGAAAGAGGCGGCCATGGGGACGATAGCGACAGACATGTTGACCTTGTCCAGGTTGCACAGCACGAACGCTACGAAGAGGGCGAAGACCATCCCCCAGCGCTTCTTCTGGCCTTGCTCGGTCATGTCGAAGCGCACGTCCTCTGCGACGGTGTCCACTTCAACAGGGCCGCCGCCGCCCGCGTTGGGGACGACAACGGTGGCGCGCTTGACCGCGACGGGCGCGGGCGCCACCACGGTGTTCAGAGAGAGAACCCCCGATTTGATCGCACGCTTGGCGACGAATCTGCCGGCGCTTTGATCGCGCGCCGGCATCGCGCTGCATCTCACGGCACGAGTGGTGCGGCGCGTCGAGACGCGCGCACCGGTGAAAACAGCGGTGTTGGACACCGCGGACATCACGGACGCCATTGTTCGCTCGACCCGCGGGGCGAGGGGGGAGTATGAAGTGGTGGGCGGCGCGTGGGATCGCCGCTTTTCAGAACAGTGGACGCTTTCTTGGTTCCAAACCCTCCTGCGGCCGCTTTTTGGATCAAAAAGAGGCCTCGAAGCGTCGGGAAACCGTGACTTCTTGAATTGCCACGTCGCACACGGGCGAAAATGACAAAAGCAGAGAGGGAGTCATAAATAACACAGGAGAAAGCAAGGCGAGAAAAAGTCCAAAAAAACAAAAGAAATGGCCAAAAGTGTTTTGGCAAAGAGAAGAGCGTTTTCACTTGGTGCTTTTTGTCTTTTGGGACGTGTCTATTGCTATACAGCCTATATTACCACTCCGTCAACCGCGGTTCTTCTCTTTTCTCCACCCTATGATCCGTCCGTTCCCAGAACCGGTTCCGAACTAGCCACTCCTCCAGATCCTTCGCCCCCCCCCCGGCGCGGACGAGCAAACCGTCGCCAGCGCCATTCGCGGAGAGAATTATTTTCTTCCCGCACAAATCAAACCTCAATCCATTTGAATGGTTGTCGTTTGTCGTGTAGGTATTCAGTCTAATGAGAGGTGCACCTATTCGTCGCACAACCCGCTTGGCTAAAGACATGACTAATGCATCGCGATCCCGTTCAATACCACCGTTCCCACCGGAAATTGATTCAACGGCGCTTCTTAAGTGGCGTTGCGCGCGTTTCGCGTCGGGGCGCAAATACCGGTGTTCCACGGGCGGAGGCGATCGCGTTGCGTCAACACGAGACGGTGAAACGTTCGTGTTTTGTTTTTTCATAATTTTGCCACGTGGTGGCGAACTCGTCGCGCCCTGCCCTGATGCTTTCTCTGGTGTGCTATGAGTAGCAGCGCCGCGTCTTCCAGTACCCCTGTAAAGTCCATTTATTTTGTTCCGTCCTCGCAACCGCCCGAGCGCGTTTTCCTTTTTGTTTCTATTTCCCTCCTCCGTCACCAGTTTCCTCAACTCCACCACTAAGTCCTTGGCTTCCTTCTCCGCTTGGGCTAGCGAAATTTCCCGTGTCTCTTCATCTTCCTCCCGCCGCACTCTCCGTTTGTCGTTAATCAACAATCGCCGCTGCGACGTCAAACTATCAATCGTGTTTTTGTGCTGCTGATTTTCAACCTGCAGTTGCTTCAGCTCGCGGAGCAAATCGAGCACTAACGCGGGGGAGCACTCGCCCGCCGCGGCCGCCACTGCCGCCGCACGGTGGCGGTGGCCCCCAACCTCCCACCGCGTGTCGTCGCTCAGAAGCGCAGCTCGTGGAGAGGCGAGCGAGGCGCCGGGAAAACATTTGACAAGAGAAGGGACATCTCGAACGCGCGTTCTCGTCTCCATGCCTTCCGTCCACACCGGCGTGTCAGGTCCGACCTCGCCGCTGACCCATAGCTGCTTAAGCTTCT
>MDSY01116915.1_pt1 | contig 21561 bp, 20 predicted proteins | sample 811131 | NCBI WGS metagenome assembly MDSY01 (sample SAMN05326643, study PRJNA326480) | marine metagenome | isolation source: seawater | place: Atlantic Ocean: South West | collected 2010 | reverse complement strand
TGAAACCCCATCAATGGATTCGCTTGCGATGCCGGACCTCGATGCCTTACTGGCAGATACAGGGCCATCCCCCGCCTCAACTTCAAGTTTTGATATCGACGAGCTCTTGGCCATCCAACCAAACCTTCCTGCCCCCCCTGCATCTTCACCTTCAATCGTTTCAACACCCGATTTACCAGATTTGGACGGGCTTTTTTGATTTAAGGTAAGGTCAATAGGGGTTGGTGTTTTGGTTCAAATCATGTGGTCGGATGCATTTGATTTGCACAGTCATTCAACCAACAGTGATGGCGAACATTCAGTTGATATGGTCGCTGAATTGATGGCAGCAGCCGGTGTCAAGCACTGGGCACTCACCGACCACGACACGATTGCAGGCTGGGATGCTGCTCAGGCAGCAGCAACCAACCTAGGCATTGAATTCATCCCTGGTGTCGAGATTACCTGTGAACCTGGACTGCCAGTATCTCAAGACGAAATGGAACTTCGCCAAAGGGATCGACCACCCACTGCATGGCACCTCCTTGCTTACTTCCCACAAGGCTCTGCCACCGCTCAACAACGCTCAGATTTTGCTCAATGGCTTGCACCACTTGGCGAAAGCAGGGGCCCTAGAATGGAACGTATGGTGGCCTTGGCAAATGAACATGGACTCAAGGTTGACTTGGCTGCTGTTCTTGCCCGTGCTGACGGCTCTGTTGGCCGACCGCACTTGGCGGATGAATTGATTGCGCAAGGGTACGGCGAAGATCGTCAAAGTGTCTTCGATGAGTGGCTTGGTGATGGGCGTCCCTTGGCCATCACGCGCTCAAAACCCTCCATCAAAGAAGCAACAGCAGCCGTCCATGCCAGTGGAGGATTTGTGTCCTTGGCTCATCCGATTTACTATGGCGTACCGATTGATGCACTCGTGGAGCATTGCAAGGAGGCAGGCGTCGATGCCATCGAATGTTTCCATCGAAGTCATCCTGACCCCTACCGTCACGCAATGCTAACAGCAGCACGGGCAAATGGTTTAGCGTCCACATGTGGTTCAGATTTTCACGGACAATCCTACCAACAATCGCCTGGGAAGATGCCGCTCCCGCTGGTAGATTTACCAGCGAAATTACGCCGTTAATGGGTTCTTTCGTGTCACTGAATCCACAAGAAGGGCCGCTTCAAATAAGACGATGACCGGCATTGCAACCAAAAACAGCGACAATGGATCCGGTGGAGAAAGGAACGCACCGAGTACGAAGGCACTGAACCAAATGTGTCGTCTGTACCTTCGCACCTCTTTTCGAGTAATAATTTCAAGGCGCAAGACCATCAATGTCGCCACCGGAGCTTGGAAACCAACAGCGGAAGCAATGGCGAGGTTTGCGATAAAACCCACATACCCCGAAAGGCGCCATTCGGTGGATAGACCGGCGTTTTGGGCATCGGTTGTGAGGTACTCCAAGAGCATCGGGGTCAGTAAATTCCACGCATAAGCCACACCCAGAGAAGCGAGGGCCACCACGCTAAGGAATGTGGTGATCATGGCCAAAGACGGTTTTGGAGTAGAGGCCTTTATCTCATTCATTCGTTGTTTTAAAGCTGGATTCTTGCTTCCTCGCCATGCCCCTTCCGACAGAAGAAGGGCAAGGACACAAAACCCAGCACCGTAGGCAGCAAGTTTCACTTGGAGCAGAATAAACTCGACGGGTGTAATCACAATGATGTTCACGTCCTGTGGAAGACGCTCTGCCGAAATAAGCCAAGATATGAACGAAGATGTGATTGGGAAAAACAGAACAAAAGCAAGCCCGAAGAGAACGGCTAAGAGATTGAGGCGACGTCGTAAATGAGCCTTGATGTCAAGCAGCAAGCGACCTCCTGGACTTTCCAGAAGTTCGTTGACGGTAGCGGCCAGTTCCTCCGTCCCGGCCATGATGCGAGGAGGCGGTGGGCCCTCATAACACACACCGTGTGAACGGTCATTCGTTTTCCCAGATGTGTGAGGGTGTTGAATCGATGAGGCTTCGTCCGTGTTGGCGGAGTCGCTTCAATCGGTGAATGACGAAGCCTGTGATCCACAAAGAGGGCAATGAGAGGAGAATTGCAAGCCACATGAGGTCTTCATGGTAGTCATTGAGGACACGGACTTGCACGACATCCTCTTCCCCAGTGCTCGGATTATGCATGACCACCAAACTGTAGACCTTTGGCGAATCAATTTCTAGGGCTAATGTTGAGTTTGGAGCGACGGTGTAATACTCTCCGAGGGTTTTCATAATCGACCAATCGATGCTTCCGTTTTCCATCGCAGGTGGTGCGGATTCAACCATGATCACCACCACTTCCAACGTAATGCCTTGATGCAGGTTCGTTACCGTTGTGTCTACGCTCTTGCCAGGGTCAAATTTCTGAATGATTTCAAAGGTGGAATCCTCTGGACCCAGTTGATACGAAACTCGTTCATCGGCGGTATTGATTTGTACGTTCACGGCCATGAGGATTACCGTCACCATCACCAAGGTCACAATGCCCTCAATCATTACGTGGCGACGGACCTTGCGGGTCGTGAAGCCTTTGAAAAAGCCCCCGTAATCGTTTCGTAATCGGGGTTGAAGGTGATGAATAAACAGGGCGCCAACGCCACCAATAATCAGGCCAAGGGGTATGTCGATAAACCAATGAATTCCAAGGTAAAGAATTGTGAATATGAACAGCAGTGTGTTGACACAGACAAAGACATGGTACCGGTAATGCCTCCATTCTTTCATCACCCCTCCCTTTTCTTTCACGTGCAACCAGTTGAGCAAAATGATGCCAAATGGAATGGCCACATGGAGCGATGGAACTGCGTTATCCAACGGGTCATGTAATGCATAAAACACGCTGTACCATCCTTCATGGTACAAGAGAGCGTCCATGCCAGGAATCCAAGATGAAGTCACTTCAACGTTGAAAAACAAGTAATATGGCACAGCAAGAGCGTAAATCAACAGATAATTGAGCGTCACTTTGTCAGTCATGTCACGATCGCCAGTGTATGCGTAGTAGACCGTTGTGACGTAGATCAAAAACAGATAGATGAACAGGTAATGAAAATTGAGGAATGATGTCAATGCATCGTTCATGAAAAAATTCTGTACGTGCAGTGTAAAATCACCTTCAATGGAGTGAACCCAAGCCGTCCAATGGCCGGTTTGGAGCTTGATTGGTTCGTTGAGTTTGTCTGTGATTGATTTCCATCGAATAATGACGAGGTACCCCATTGCGTGGAGGTAGTACCGTTGATTGTGAATCACGTCACCCCATTGCCTGACCGGGGTTCTCATTTTTTTATCATGGAGCGTAAAAAACCAACAGATAATTGGAGTCAAGACCAAGATGAGCCCCATCATGATTCCATAGGGGTCCATGGTTGAGGGGCCTCGCTCTTTGTTTTAGGCGTTATGACCTGTGTCATGGAAGGAGAAGCGTTTCAAGAAACTAAAATGTAAACGGCAAAGAGGTGAAAGGGGATGGCTTCCTGCTCATATACGGTACGACCATGTGGCAGCCTGCTCCGGAGAATACGCTCGAGAGTTTGAGGCATGCCATTCAATTTCATGATGGCATCGAATTCGATTTGCGGATGACCAAGGACGGCGAAGTCATCATTCACCATGATGCAACAGTGTCCGTACCCCCAGAACACATCAAAGGCTCCTCATGGGTCGAACACCACACCCTTGACGAACTTGAGGCCTTTGGATTCTGCTCATTCCGCACACTGCTTGAAGACAAAACAGTCGTTGAACAATGGCGTGACCATGGCAAGATGGGTTGTGTGGAATTGAAGCGCCCTCACCCGCGGTCTGACCTAGGTGGGGGATTTTTTGGAACGAAAGCGCATAAGAAGCACATCACATCGCTTGTAGATGCGGCAGATTCGATCCTTAATGAGGCAGAAATACCCTTGGAAAACAGCGTTTTTTATGCCTTCCATCAAGGCATGAAATCCTCGATTCAAGCCTCCGATACAAAGCGCCCTTGGGCAGAGTTACTGCCTTACATCCCACCGTTTGGCAACCGTCAAACCAAGCGTCTTCGCGCATTACCTCAATTTTTAACACATTCGTTTTCTCGACTTGTCACACATCACCGGAATGCAGGTGCCTCAATGATCCCTGCAGCAATCGAATACTTTGTTCCTCCAATCAATAAAATTCCTTTTGGGAAGAAAGTAGGGCTTACAGGAAAAGCCGCTGATCATCTTAAACTCGCACAGGGGGGTTTCCCTGTCTATGTATGGCCAACCAAACCAGATGTTGAGCACAAGTTGCTTGCCGCAGGACTCACCGGTTTGACAGATTACGCAAATCCTGATTTGACTTGGCTCCCTTCCGGCCACGCTCGTTGGACCCGCCCTGCGACGTTACCGCTTGATGCCAAACAAACCTTGGAATTGAACAGCGCAACAAAAGAAAATCATCTCGATGTGGTTCGAGAATTAAAATCGAATGTGACGCCTTGGACAGAATGTAACCTGGCTGAGCGTCAAGAATTGGTCTCCATGTGGTCGAAACGTTGGGCTTGGCGAACCGTCGAAGTGCCATCACTCAACATCCAATTGAATGAGACCTCCAATCCTCCATGGCAAGCTGTTCGTTTGATTGGCCATCGTGGTTCGGGGAAAACCCCTCGGCCAGTGCTTCAGTAATGCTTCACTCGACGTGACGCAGGGATTGTTCTTCAGCGATGTACTTTGGACGGTAAATTGGTGTTCCTTTCCCATGTCGCATCACGCCACGTTCGTCGACAATCTGTGCACCGATGCCTGCTACGCGGGCCCAGCCAAAGAAGGTGGTGTAATATGTGGGATCGGTCAAACCAATATGGTGCAGTAAGGCGCCGCTTGCGATGTCTACATTTGCGTTCGGGTTGCTGATTTTTGGGTTTTCTCGTAGGACACGGGGGGCGACTTCGCGCAGTGTTCTGATGATCTTGAAATTTTCATCATCCGGGCACACTTCTTGACCCAATGCGAATTGGACGGTCGCACGTGGGTCTTCAGTTCGTAAGACAGCGTGGCCAAAGCCAAACACGGGTCGCTTTGCTTCAAGTTCAGCGCGAACAAATGCTTCAACCTTGACAGGGTCACTGGTTCCAATTCGGAGCACGAATTCCAAGCAGGATTGATTTGCTCGTCCGTGCAGTGGCCCCGAAAGTGCGTTCATGGCGCCTGCCATGGAGGAATAGAAGGTTGCATGCCCGGAAGCGATTGCCTTTCCGGTGAAGGTCGAGAGGTTGCCGCCACCGTGGTCCATGTGAAGCACAAGATATGTCGAAATGATTCGGGTCATTTTTGCCTTGTCGACGCCTTCGATATCGAGTGTGTTGACAAAGCGATCGACCATGCTCGCCGATGGGTCATCAGCAGGAATATTCTCGCTGCGTCCGTCGCGGATTCTGAACAAAAGTCCCATCAATCGTGGCATTCGAGCGATGAGGTTCATTGCATCGGTGCGCCAATCATTTGTGGTTTCGAACATTCCGAGTGTGTGAATGCCAACGCTGAGCCAATCCATTGGGTGCCCATCGGTCGGTAGGGCTTTGAGGACCGGTTCAAGGTCGCCAGGTATTGCTGCTCTCGAACTGATTTCTGCTCGAATTTCCTTTGATTGTTCAGGCGTTGGAAGTTCTTTATTGAACAACAAGTAGACGATGTCTTCTGGAGCAAAAGAAGCCAATTCTGTGATTGGGTATCCACAGTAATGGACGCCTTCTGTGGGTGTGACAAATGAGGTTCGGCAGGTGCCGACTGGGACTCCGCGCATGCCTGTGTTTAGGTGGTCGGAAGTCAACTGGAGTAAAACCTCTTTTTCGCTCATACCCGTCCCACTGGATTCATCGACCAAGGCTCATCGTATAAAGCCGGTTGGTTTGGTTTATGCGCTGTTTTCGATTGGGGTTGCTGACAAGAATTAATTGAGAGTTCTTGTGTTTATTTTCTCCGGCTCCAAGGTGGCCAGTTTCGGAATCCTTTGGTTGATTCACGGTCGGCAAAGACATGAATTCGAATGGTTTCTCCTTCAATCACAATGGCATCATCAGCGGTGACGCCAGGGCATGTCTCCTTGACTTCCTTCCAAGCTCGTTCGGTTGCGAGGTTTTCTGACCACCACGGGAACGCAGCGCATTGTTGGGGGCGAACTTCATAGATCGAACACCGTTTTTCACCATCGAGGAAAATGCAAACATCATCACTCTTCCGACTTTTGAGAACATAACGACCATCCAGTGTTTGCCTGCAATCCCGTTCGAGCCAAGCCTCAACCTCCATCCCATGGTGTTCGGAAATTCGTTCAGCATCGCTGATGGAGAGGTACACAATCCCGCCTGGCTCATCACAGCATCGTCCACAATTTGGTTGGCATGAGAAAGGAACCCCCTTCATCCACCATCCTTCATTCATTCTTCTTCACCTGATGGTGATGCTTCAACTGCTGTAATGGTCGAAAGGCTGATTTTTCGTTGCGAAGGGGAAGTTGGTTCAAGCAAATCGAGCATATCGACGCTTGCAGCATCGACATCCCATTCACCTTCCGGGACGAAACTGTCGAGTTTAGCAGTCTCTGTTTTGGCTTTGTTTTTCTTACGCCGACCGACTGACCGTTTCTTTTTCTCAATCACGTCCTCCTCAAAGGGTGGCAGTGGACCCCGCTCTGGGTCAATTTCAACGAGTTCTTCCTCCAAGTGACGTAAATCATCGGCGATCTGAATCAGTTCTTCAATCGAAGCAGTGCTGGTGTGTTGTGCAAGTTGTGCCATCCTGTTCTCAAGGTGCTCCAATTGATTTGATCTGGATACGAACTCAGCTTCGAATGAACCCAAGCGTTGGTCAATAGTCTCGTCTAAGTCAGTCAAAATTTCTGCAGCAGTGCCATAGTCCCGTTCTTCGATACGTCCAGAACGAGCGACAAGATGGGCGTCTCGCTCGTTAAGGTCCAAAACAGACGGGACCTTCAAGTCAATATCATGAAGCGCAGTTTTCATGTAAGCCTCATGCCTTCTTTGTGCATTTTGGGCCATGGCTTGAGTGTCCAGTTCAGGAGGCTCGTAATCATCTGCTCCAATTTCAGGAAGGGGTGAATGCAAATCAATTCCACCAATGGTTTCGTCACTGTAAACGACATCCACTGCTTCAGCAATCAGCTTCGTTGCAATATCGGACACCTGTTCCCGCTCAATTTGAGGCGCCATCGCATTGCTGCTGAGCATCTCGCCAGAGAGCACGGTGGCTACATCATCGCCATCAAGAAGATCTTGTCCCGATTCGATGGCCAAAGCGACCAGGTCGAAATTAGCTTTTGTGGCCCTCCAGCCGCCTTGATTATGCAGCACGATGCTGGCAAGTTGACCATCGTCGAGCATCAAACTTCGTCGAAGTGCAAGTTGCCTTGCAAACAGCACCATACTGGGGGCTTGAGGTGGCTTCATGGTGACCTTGGCAGCGCTTCTTACAAGTTCCCAAAGGCGAGATGCTGGCCAGCGTTCAGGGTCAATGCTGCTGGTAATGACAACATGGACACCTACGTTTAGGGCATAGTCAACCATTGTACCAAGAAGCGTTGCTGCCGATGGATGGTCTGCCATGAGGTGTGCGTCATCAACGGCGAGTAAGCGCGCTTGCGACAGGGCATCTTGCCATCCCTTTGGCAGGTGTTCAAGTTGGACTATATCGCCAGCGCCCAAGAGAAAGACATCCCCTTCTTGGCGGCGAAGAATGCCCTGTGCGATGGCGTGAAGGAGGTGTGAACGGCCACTCTCTGTTGGTCCAATCACCAACAGCGGGTTGAGTGCCAAACCTGGTGAATCAACCACTGCTTCAGCTGCTTGTGTGGCGCGAAGGTTCTCTTCGATGGTGAACCATTGTTTGAAACTCATTCTCGACTCTGGCCTCAATTTTATCGGCCATGGTGCGTGAATTGGTGCCGTCACGCTGTGGTGGAATGGTGAGTCAGTTTCAGGGGGCGAGAGTTGTTCTGGCAATGCGTGTATTGCTCTTCCCCGTTGCGAATCGAGCACGCTTTCCCATACGGGTCTTCCATCCGTTTCAACCCCGACAAAGAAATCATCTTGATCGACGGGTTGATGTTGCTCTTCGAGGCTGACTGCTGTGCGCTCACGGAGGCTACGAAGTCGAGTTGAAACGATTGATGCGAGCGAACCGTCATCTGTATGAAGGCTCATTGTTGGTTGGTGCTCCCGGCTTTCTTTGCCAAGCACTGCATCTGCTACCAAGTCATACGTTGGGCGTTCGACGACGCCAACTCGCTGAAGTAAGGTGCTTTTCCGAGTGTCGGGTACGGTACGCTTCCCAAGTAAACGGTTGAGGCGCGATTGAGGTGGTTTCCCTTTGGGTTGCACATCGATTTCCTCTTCTGGGAATTTCGTAGCAGCTCCAAGATCGGAGAGCCGCTGTTTTGCTTGTGCAATCGCCAGGTCCAAATGTTCCTTTCGTGAACTCACTTGTCCCCCTCCCGTTCCTGACGCAGGCGTTCCATGTCTTCGATTTCCCAAGAGCTCAACGAATCCTCAATCGAAGGTGCAGTTTGGTCTTTTGAGGCAATTTCGCGCGGTAAATGCTTGGGCTTGGCTTCCGTGTCGACGCCCGGGCGTGCGGAGAGTGGTGTCATTGGGGTCGAGGGTTCGCTTGTTTTCCGGGTTGCAATCGCTGCCATTGGGCGTGGACCTTGTCCGACTGGTGGCAACCTGTGTTGTCTCCCTGCCGAAGACTGAAGCGAGGCATCCTTCAAGCCTCTATTGGAGCCGGTGCGCGGTTGGAATGTCTTTGTGAGCGCCGCCTGTTGTCGTTTTTCATAATCTTCCAGCTGAGTTGCGATTGCTGCCGGCTTATTGGCGGGCGACTGAGTTGGGAACTCTGGAGAAGTCAATGGTGCGTGAGCCACGGCTGCCATCGTCTGGACATGTTGCGCAGTTTTCGCCTTCATCATGCTGCGCTTTTTGCGGCGTAGGCGCTGAGCAGGCCGCGGGCCTTTTGGCACCGGCTTGGCTTGAGCAGGTAGTTCACGTTGGGACCTTGCTTCTGGAGTTGGTGAGTGCACAACTGGGCTCGCGATTGGGGCCGGTGGTGCAGGCTGAATTGGAACGGGTTCTTCAGGGATTGAAGCTGCAGGTACCTCAGCAACGAGGGGGTCTTGTCCAGAGGGGTGACCTTCCAACACGACAGGAGTCTCTTCTTCAACCCAAGAACGGACGTGATCACCCAGTGCGGCCGTTGCTTCTTGCCTGTCGGCTTCGCTTGTAGGCTCATGGCCGCCAATCATTTCGGAACCCTCTTGATCGTTTGTGACCAGAACAGGGGAGTGCTCCAGCCCGCGCTTCAGTTGTTGCTCAATCCAATCACGTTCTTCTTCGGTTGGCGGTGCGCACAGCGGATGATCGAGGATGAGATCGGGTTCGGTTAACCAGTGCTCGATTTCAATCGGCTCAATTGCAGTAAGGCACCGTCCCATTCTGTGCCTGGGCTCCAGTTCGAATGCATTCATGTCAGCCGTTGTAAGCAAAACATGGTCGTCCATTCGAACCCCGTCCACGACGTCGCGAATGAAGTCAATGGTGCGCCCATCGCCATTTATTCCAGCAAGGTACTCTAAGCCTTCAAGAACCACAACAGCCCTCATGTTTTCCCAAAGGAAGGCATCGATTTTGTTTCGCACCTGCTCCAATGCTGGAGCCAATGCCCGTGGGTGTTCGCTTGTGCTCAACCAATGGCAGGAGGCAGTCGGTAGGTTGTGCTCCACGCTCATCGAGTCAATGTCATGGCGCGAAATGACCAGGATTGGCCGGCCGTGATTTGCCAAGTGTCCGGCAAGTGAAAAGAGACTGGATGGATCTTGAGCGTCAAAAAGAAGCGCATCACCGGGGTGAATCATGCGTTCGAGTCCTTCATGGCGTTGCATGTAGGCGCGACTTCGTTGCCGAACCGCCTCGGGTGCTTCGACGGAAACTTCCAGCTCAGGCAAGCGTTCTTCACGTCGCCAACTGCCGGGTTGAAGTTTGACATTTGACCACCATCGCGCTTCCTTGTCTGAGTCTTCTTCAACAGTTTCGAGGTGCAAGTAGGCGTTCGAGTGAAGGGTTGCCACGCGCTGAGCGTCGTTCATTGGCAGTTCATGGACGGCCAACAGTGTTTCCATAGGCATTGCATCGTCTTCTATTTCCAACAGCGCCTCGAGGCCAAACACAATTGCATCGCCTTCATGAATGGCTAGCGTCGGGTGGCCTTCAAGGAACAAAATGTGACCAATTCGAGGCATAGCCTCTTTCGGTTTGCGTTCGGTGCGAATGAATCCAGTGGTGGACAACTTCGTCATGTCCGATGACAAAACACGCAGAGCATCACGATCGCCACGGCGAACTTCTGTGACATCCCCCTGCGGTAATTCGACCATCTTTTCACACCCCTACGGGGTGTAAGCCTGCTGAAGTGTTCTTGAAGGGTCCGCATGATTTCACTCGTCGACAGCGGTTTGAAGCATGAAGGTCTCGGGCCGTCATGGGCGGAAGCAGTTCACCACGGGTGATTGAACCACTCACTGGGGAAGAGCTCCAATTGTGGCTTGCAGGGCTGGAAGATTTCGACGCTGGGAGGGACTGGCACGCCCATGAGGACTGGGAAGATTTGTGGAACGCTCACAAACGTCGTAGTGCCGCTCCCGAGGAAATTTTATTTGTCCAAGGTATGATCCAAACCGCTGCACTGCTGCTTAACCATGAACGAAAAAAGGTGCGTGGAGTGAACAACCTCACAATAAAAGTCAATGCGAAATTAGCAGATTGGGCGTGTGTTTGGGGAATTGATATTGAGCACCATGTCGCTTCCATGAATGACTTCGGAGCAGATGCAGGTGTATGGTCCATGGACCCTCAAGCGTATGTCTTGAAACGCTGTGAGCGTGAACTTGAAGCCTAACGGCATGGAGGTGACTGTATGAGCGGAGGCGAGGTCGACTTACCCTCTGGAATGCGCCGCTTCAATGAGTTGGACCTAGGGCGCCCTTTTTTGATTCGTTTTATTGGGGCAGTCGGGGGTGTATCTTTTGTTGTGGCTCTTTTTTCTTGGTTCTTGAACTCAGCCACCGACAATGTGGTTCTTGCCATCCTGCCAGTCGTGGCATGGGCCGTCCTCGTGTGGCGCCTATACGGCACCTCATCCATGCTTCATGTCCCGTTGGCTGTGAACATGAATCACCCCTTCATGTCGGAAGAAGATCCGATTGGCGTTGCTGTTGTCATGGTTCGACTTTCAGATGGTCACTGGATCGATTTGGGCGAAGGGCGTGTTCGTCTCGCATACGATGAATTGATGGGTGGTTCAACTTTGGTCAGGGACAATGAGGATTACACCCTCATCGGCCATTTCAGTTCTCATCCCATCAGTCATCGCGGTCTAAAAAAGCAAATTGCAATTCTGAACCAAGCGCTTGCACTGCGCGACGTCATGAACGGAGAGGAAGACACCTTCGAAGAGGCCCGTGAACGTGAAGGCATGGACACCGGTCTCCTCGAGCGTTCTTGGTTGGAAGAACAAGAATCAATTGAAATTGAGCCTGATGGATTGATGAATAAATTACGAGGCGAGTAAACGGCGTATTGGCCAGGATGTCACCCAACCCCTTCAAAACCCCCTGCCACGACCCACAAGTGTGACCACCTCGCCACGTTGGGGACAAAGGCTTGAGCAATTAAGTCAAGACGAGCAGGAAACATTGCTCGGCACATCCTTGTCGAGAAGGTTCACTTCCCTCCCGTTGTGGCTGTCTCACCCGGCAAACATCGGCGCCTTTTACGGAATGCTGGTTTCGCTTGCCTTGCTTTTGCCTTACCGGTTTGCAGGGCACGATCAAAGCGCCTGGTTTGCCAATTGGATTTTCCATGCATCCCTGCTCATGGTTGGCTGTTTAGTGCTTGGTTTTGCGTCGCTTCTCTTGGTCCGTTGGTCAAAGCGATTCCCCATGGCACCACCGAGGATTCTTCTCTACCCCATGCCGTTCGTGGGTTTGGCCCTCTTGACCATCACCCGTACAGATTTGTTCAATGCACCGATGGCTCTTGTTTGGCTGTTGCTCCTTTTACCTGGTCCGCTTTATGTCCACGTGTCATGGGCGCCGAGGTGGCGTCTGTTGTGCATGCTCGAAGACGGGAAAGATCCGTTTATGGGGATGGTCTCAAAACAGCCTGAAGCAAATGAAGATGCTTCAATTTTAGCAGGCGATGATGAGGAACTGCTTTCCGTAGTCGAAGAATACGCCGAAGAGTGAATCAAATTAGACCCAGTTTAGGTCCAACTTTCTCAAACAGTCGGAGCACTTCATCGAGATCGTCACGGGACAACCCCGCTGACATTTGAGTTCGAATTCGGGCTTTGTCGCGGCCAACCATGGGGAACACAATGGCGCCAGCCATGACGCCTTCTTCGCCAAGAGCCTTCGTCATCGCTTTTGCCACGCTCGATTCGCCACACATCACTGGGATGATTGGGGTCACGGAAGCTCCCGTATCAAAGCCGAGTGACTGCAGTTCCTTTCTGAAGTAATCAGTATTTTCCCACAACTTGGCGTGGTGTTGTGGCTCTTCCATCAACACTTCGACGGCTGCCTTTTGGGCGGCTGCAACGCCCGGTGGCTGAGAACCTGAAAGCAACCAAGAACGTGAATGGTTAAGGGCGTGTGTTCGTGTCATCTCGGTTCCAGCAAGAATTCCGCCTTGGACACCCAATGCCTTCGAGAATGAACCGGTTTCAAAATCGACTTTCCCCTGAAGATTGAATTGCGCCACAATACCTGCACCCTTCTCACCAAGAACACCTTCACCGTGGCAATCATCCACGTAGACCATCGCTCCATATTCTTCTGCTAATGCAGTTACTTCATCCAAAGGTGCGATATCGCCGTCCATGGAAAAAACACCGTCCGTGATGATGAGTTTTCTCTTTGCATCTTCATGAGCCTTGAGCACAGCTTCCAATTCGCCCATGTCGTTGTGAGCGTACACCCCACGGCTTGCTTTTGTTAAACGAACACCGTCGATGATTGAACCGTGGTTGAGTGAATCGCTGATGATCACGTCTTGCGGGCCTGTGACGAGGGTTGGAATCAATCCAACGTTTACCGTGTATCCTGCAGAATAAATCAATGAGGCTTCAACGCCTTTGAATTCAGCAACCTTCTGTTCTGCCTCAAGATGGATGTCCATCGTGCCTGCAATTGCCCTCACGCTTCCGCTGCCTGCGCCGTATTTTTCTGTAGCATCAAGCATGGCTTGCTTAACCTTCGGATGGGTTGTGAGGTTCAGGTAGTTGTTTGCAGAAAGCATGATGGTTGGCTTTCCATCCATCTTGCAACGGGCTTGATTTGGACTTTCCAGGGTCGGTGGTTCCCACAAAAGGGACTTCTCTGAAAGTTCATCGTAACGGGACTTCATCCAAGACATATCACCGGGCATAACATCGCCTCCAACCCATGGGAGGGTTGGGTGATTCAAGTTCCTTTGGGCTGAGCATGCTCGTCTTTGAAACCTGCTTTGACCACGCACCTCAAAAAGGAGGCGTTCGTCGCATCGCCATGGAATTGAGTGGTAAAGTCAGCAGCGGGCTTGGAAGAGCTCACATTTTCATGGCTCAGCCGCATTACCAAGAACAATTCCGTGCGTTGTTGGGAAAAACTGCTTGGCCGGGAACGCTCAACGTCAATGTTGAGGGTACGAACCTCGTCGAGTACATCGCCTTGAGAAAGAAATCCGGAATTGATACGCTCGATGCTTCTGACGAGCATCGCCAATCAGCCTCCGAAGTGGATGTCACTGCCTTTGAATCAAATCGAATCAGAGGGTTCCTTAGGGATGGTGTTTCCTTTGGGGGGGCTACCGCATTCAAGGCGGTCTTCAAGACGTCTTCTGGAGCGATTCCATGTGCGATTCTTATCCCTGACTTGACTCGGCACATCGACGTCGTAGAAGTGATTGCGGATGCCTGCTTGCGAGAATGTTTCAACCTCGAAGATGGGGCAGTCGTTCAGATCGAACTCAAATGAAATCATCGATGACGGACGATTGGTAATTCACCCAAGCGCGCCCATTCTGTGTGAAGCAAACTCTTGATTTCATGGCGAGCAGCCTCTCGCCATCGCTTTCTCATCGTCCGCTCCACTCCTGGGCCCTTCGGAGGTGCAGAAAAGCATTGGATTTCTATCTCCTTTCGATCAAGAGGAAGTGAGGCCCAATGGACGCCCCACAACATCAACCAATCGGGTGGTGCCACTCCAAAATCCACTTCGATTTCCGGAGTCTGGAGTGCTGCTCGAACCTCTTCTGGCCTTAGTTCGCCAATGGACATTCGATGAAGCGCCATTGCCGTTCTGCGGACTTGGTTCCAAAGGAAGGCCTCCCCTACAATCTCAAACCCGACGACTCGACCATCAACCTTCCAAGGCGTGCAAGAATAAATCGTCCGCATTGGGTTCTTTCCTTCTTCTAAGCGTGCGAAATTGCGGGCGTCATACGTGCCTACAAACATGTCCAACCATTCTTCAAACACTTCTCCTGGGTCGGTCCAGAATTCAATGCATTCCAATCGATAGCGGTAGACTCTATGTTCCGCCATTCTTGGATTCCAGTCCTCATCGACTTCTTTTACATCCAAAAAAGCAATGTCTTTTGGAAGCCGATCATCCAGCGCTCGAACCATCTTTCGAGGCGTTAAAGCGTCCCATAATTCACGTTTGATTCTTACCACGCCACCGTTGACTCGGACATGCACGCCAGCGTCAGTGCGGCTTGAAAGGACCAAGTTATGCTGTCCTTCTTCAGGGTCCAACCATTTGAGGCTCTGAAAAACACGAATTAATTCACCTTGAACCGTGACAACATCAGGCTGGATTTGGCTGCCGTGGTAAGCATCGCCAAGGTAGCCAATGCGAAAGGCAAGTCGAACGGTTGCACCGTCCGGCATGGCTTCACCTCACGCATCTTGGTTGAGCATCTCAACGGCTTCTTCGGGTGAATAGCCAAGGCCGCCGACCGCCCAAATGAGGGCTTGCTTGAGCCATGGTTGAACCATTGGATTTTTCTTGCTTGGGTCCATCACTTCGATGGCGTCAACGATGTTCCTGCTGGCGTTGAAAAGAACTTCATCAGTTGGAATGTCATTGAGTTCGAGCTTCTTAGCGTAGCGCTGGAACTCCTTGACTGCTACCGGGATTCGTCGGCATTCAAGGGCAAAGGTTGCGAAATCAGCGATGTACTCTTCATTCTCCTCATCAAGTTGCATTGCTTTCTTGTAGGCCATCATGATTTTTCCGCCTGGGATCACATCATCTTGGGCTTCAGTGTTCTTCATGTTGGCAAATTCAGCATACATGTGGTGAACTTGTGCGTTTGTCTTGTGGGTGCCCATCTTTGCATCAAGGTCCGCAAGGGCTCCATCAATGTCGCCACTGCGTAGCATTTCAATCGGTCCTTGGAGGATTTCTTCATCACTCATCATCATCGCCTATCCATTGCCGGTGCGTTCCGACTTTTCAATCACTCGTTGGAGCGTTTTGTGTTTCATTCCTTATCAGCTGAATCTGAAATGGTTTTCTTCAGGTCACTGAGAAGGTGGGATTGGCTATTTTTCTTGTGCATTTCATTGAGGAGTCCCTTGGCTTTCTCCCACTTGCGAATGTTGTACATGCAATGCTTTGGGTCGGGGCGAATGGTTCGAATCGTGCGCTGGTATGTCATGATTCCAATGATGCTGCGAAGCATCCCTTTGCCCGCTTTCTCGGCGCTGGAGTCGCCCTCCTTTTCCGTGGTGCCGGGAATTGAATGTTGAATGACGGGGACATTTGATTCTTCGATGATTCCAACACCAGAGTCGGTTAACACCGTAACGGTCGCAAAGCCGAGCAATGTCCCAACTGGTGAACGTGCCACCACGACTTCCGAAATGCGATCGAAGAGGATTCGTCGGTGGGATCGAGACAACAGGAAACTGTGCTCAAAGATGATTGCATCGCTTGTGATTGCATAATGGAAACTGCGCTGGAAATAGAACACGAGTGCCATGTAGATGCTCACGAAAATACCGCCAAAGATTGTAGGTTGGTAGTCAGGAATAAATCCTCCAATTGGGTCGGTGAACAAACCTGATATCGTGTAGACCACATCATCCAGGAGGGTGATTGAAGGGGCAAGGGAGACAATCAACAAGCCGACCGTCACCCATCGTCCAGATGTTGATACATTCATCAACCGGTTCATCCATGTAATGAAAAGCATCACTGCTGTAAGGCCGACACCTCCGCTGGAATAGAAGATCGTAGCGAGGATGTCAACAAACGCGTTTTCACTGTTTGTTCCAGGTTCGATGTCAAAAATGAGGTGGACGCCTAACACCAGAAGTCCGAGCATGTAGAGGTTCAGAAAAGCGAAGGTACTCGGGCGCTTTGTGAGCAACACTTCTTCTCCGGCAATAAGGCGGAATTTTTTCGACAATTTAGCTTGTTCTGCAGCCATTTTTGCCTCATCAGCGGCCTTCGTATCAACGACGGGTTGTTCTTCAGGGGTTGATTCGGACTCGGTGGGTTCTTCACTCATAGCAATCGCTCCGTTCTTTTGTCGTGTGGACTACACAGATAATACCTTGCCCGAATGTGTCAGAAAAGACCCAACTATCGGTTCTTTTGTAGGGTTCGAGGTTCAGTGTAACAGGCCCCACGAGTGCTCTGCGTTCCCTCGAGCCCATGCATAATCTGTTTCTTTACGGATGCCATGTTCGTCTATAATCCTGAGTCGATCGAGCCTAAGGGGGTATTCGTTGTAGGTGAGATGAGACGTCATGCCCCCACGAGTAGGCTGATTGAACGTCCAATGCGCCCGTTCAATCGCTTGCACTGTGAGCTCAATCGTCGTGCGCCCATTCCACATTTTGACAATGAATTGAGGTAGAGGGGCACCGGGGTAGTGTCCGTGCTTCCCTTCTGACATTGGTGAGCCAACCTTCTCGACGGTGACTTTCGTGAATTTTTCGCTCCGCTTGTTCTTTCCATCGTGGAACAAACCTCCCTGAGAGAGACCAAGGTGGCCGAAATCCCTTCGCTTCCACGGTCGGTTATCACGAGCCGTTACGGTGAACGAAATATGTGGGATGAACCAATCGATGTAGGAGCCGTCATCGAGGTGGAGGACGCCCCAATACCATGGTACAGAGGGTGCTTGGACGCTGACTTTTTGGAAGTAAGCTGTGCCCTTTACTTCTTCACCGTCAAGGGTGCCATGTGCCTTTGTACCGTGAAGACGAAGAATATCATAGCCCATATTTGCGGCATAAGTTGCGGTTGCTTCCCTTGCTGTTGACATCGCAGTGTTCCATGGTGTAAGTTTGAGGCGCATCTGCTTCGGAACGTTTTGATGCTTTGCTTCTTCATCGGTCGTGAGATTGAGCCAAAATTCGCTCAAATCGCTTTTCAAGCCCATGCTCATGTCATCCTCAAGCATCGGTACCACTGCACCACCGCCTTTTCCAGTGTTCACTCCGCCCTCTGGCCACTGGGGGTGGGAATCAGGAAGCGCCACAATGCGACAGATTTGTTTGATGACGGGTTCATGCATTTGTGTTCCATCAAACCACCATGCGCAGACCATGCCGTCCAGTGCCATTCCATCGTGTTCATCAAAACCAGGCCTTCCCTGTGGCGTCCATGGGGTGCCATTCACTTCCACGAGTGGATTGTCTTTGGTTGACCAGAGCACCATCAATTGCCGTCCACTTGGTTTTCCATCTGGATCGTCAAGCATGACCAACCACCACCACCAATCCCAGGTCAAGTGATGCAATGGAGGTCTGTTTTGAAGGGTCCACATGCCGGACAGATCGCCAGCAAATGCCTTCATTTCATCGCTCATTCGATTTCCTTCCCTTTGAAGATAGCGCCACCAATGAACCACAGTACGCCACCCTGAACAAGCAGGATGACGGTGGCTATGATCGATGACCCGAGGGGGCCAGTCCCCACACCGGGTTGTGAATAGAAGAAATCGAGAGCAAAGGCGCTGGTTTGGATCACGCCCAAATCATTTCCAAAATTGGTCCCCTGAAGCAGGAAGAGTTCCATGTTTGGCCACGCTAACATCGCTGCGGAATCGACGATCATTAATGCCCATCCAATCACTGAAAACCTGAGTATTGATGCTTCAGGCGCTCCCATTGAAATGAGGCACATACCAAGTTCCCATGCTGCGAACGGTATAGCAAGCACGATCCCATATCGCCACATCACGCCCATGGCGCAAAACAGCATCCCATAGACAAAGGAAGCCATCATCGTCGCAAACACAATAGCCAGCCATACACCCAAGTCGTTGAACCTAAACATCCCCTCACTTGGCCCCATGAATCCCGAAATAACCGCGAAGATGGTGCCTATCGCAATGAAATAAGGCCAGACGATTCCAAGGTATCCAAGGATCCTGTAGAGGAACACTTCAGTTCGTGCAATGGGTTTGGCGAGCATGAAATGCATCGTTCCAGCAGTCATTTCCTCTCGAATGAGACCTGTTGCCAAAAACAGAGGGAGGAACAATCCCAAAAGCAAGACAAAGCCCATCTTGCCAATCCCGAGAACAAAAGCCATGTGGGTCGCTTCAGCAGCGTATGCGGCGTCATCAGGGTCTTCATCCACATTGACATCCGAACGAACCTCCCAATCACCACTGTACCTGTTTTGAATCAGTAACACATCGCATTCAACGTCGTTGTTATTCCCGTCTTTCTGAGATGAGGTTCCATCGTAATTGTAGCAATCTCCATCATCGTCGAAACCTGTGGATTGCCGCGTTGCAGTACCATCAATTTGGTAATCAAAACCATCCTCATCAATGTAATTGGAAGCTGGCTCAGGTTCCACCGGCGGTGTCAGAAGGCCGGGGTGAGAATCCGCTCTGTATGGGTCAGTTCCCCACTTTAGTTCTTGGCCGTTGGGGTAACCATCGTTATCGTCATCGAAACTGTCCCCGTCGTTATCCACCGATTCAAAGCCGGTTGCCATGACGTCAATGTAAATCAGCATCACCAGCGATATTGCAGCAAGGCCAACACCCAACACCACCCAAGTTGAGATTTTGGTGCGGTACTGCCGCATGGTAAATTCAGTGATGGCCGCTGCCTTGCGGTCCAAAGCCCTGTAAATCGTGTTCGGTTTCGCCTCCATCATGCGCCACCCCCGTTTGTCAAGTACCCAAGAATCGATGCAAGATCGTCATCTGGGTTGTCGATTGTATGGACCTTGTGGCCGTTATTCACAATCACGCCTGGTAATTTTGCGTGGATGGCTCCAAGGTTGTGGGTTTGGATTGAAAGATTATTTTTATCGGGGAAAGAGATGCCGTACACATCTTCTAAATCGATAACATCTTTGGCTAACTCCTTCGCATCCTCTGCTTCGATTGAGATGCGATGTGGTATTTGATCTAACTTTTCTCGAATGGCGTGAAGGTTGCCAAGAGCGAGCAATCTTCCATTGTGGAGAATGATGATTTGTTCGGTGATGCGCTCAATTTCCTGGAGAATATGACTGCTCACGATGACGGTACGACCCATTCGTCCGAGTTCCCGAATCACATTCATGATCGTTGTTCTGGCCAGCGGGTCACAGCCTTGAAGGGGTTCGTCCAAGATGATTAATTCTGGATCATTGACCAACGCATGTGCGATTTTAGCACGTTGACGCATGCCTTTGGAGTACTGGCCGATTTTTTTGTGGGCAACATCAGCAAGGCCGACAAAGTTGAGAACACGGTCAGCTTCGACCATTGCATCTGCACGGGTTAAGCCGTTGAGTCTGGCAAAGGTAGATACGAATTGATGAGCGGTCATCCAATCGTACATTTTTTCATGTTCCGGAACGAAACCAACCCTTGCATAGGGTGCTGGGTTTTTCCAAGGATCGGTTCCAAAAAGTCGGATTTTGCCTTGGCTTGGCTTTAGTTTGCCCATCAACAATTTGAACATCGTCGATTTGCCTGCTCCGTTCATGCCCAAAACGCCAGTAACCCCGCCGTTCAAAGCCATGGTGATGTTCGACAAAGCAAAAATCCGGCCGTATGATTTCGACACGCCTTCCAGCAGCACAGCAGGAACCGTGAGGTCGGGCTGCCACTCATTTGTTTCCCCCTTTCCTTCTTGATTGAAATCCGGCATCATTCGCGCGTCACCTCCATTGATGAAACTCGAGCGCTCAGCGTGTACAGCGCCAAGGCATTCATGGCAACAAGCGACGCCAAGGACCACGTCCACGAGTATTGATCGTAGGTCGGTTGTGTTCCAATCATGGTTTGGCCGACATGGGCCATGCAATCGTAAGGCGAGAGGAGGTAGAGGATGTCTCTATCAAACAGCGTTGACACCAGCACAGCCAACACTTTTGTGCCAAGGACGATGGAGAGCAGGCCAATGCCTGGGAAAAATTTCCCTTTCGAGACGCTGGAAAGCGCTAATCCGATACTTGTGTAGGTAAAAATCAACATCATGCCCGAAAGGAAGGCTGCTAAAAACAGCGGGAAGGTGTCCATAATCCAGGCCCAACCCCTTCCTAACGAGATGATTTCAGCAAAATAATACAGCGTTAATGTCAGCAAAACCACGATGGCTTGAATCATCGCCACAGAAATAAACTTCATACTGACATAATCGAACCTCGTAATCGGTCTCGAAAAGTAGAGTGCAGAAGTGCCATGCTGACGGTCTTCTGAAATGACGCTGCCCACCAAAAGTGCGGCTACGATGGGATAGTAAAGGACATTTCGAGGAAAGAAACCGAGCACGTGGCCATACAGATTATCGCGACTCACGCCCCACAATTGATGCAGCCCACCATCACCAATGAGGCCCGACAAAAGCGTAAGTGCAGCATCACTGCACGCTGCAATGAAAACGACGAGAATGAACAACCTCGTTGGCATGCCCCATGGCCTGTGACCTTTCTTGAAGATTCCCAAAAGGTGGTGGCGCAGGATGGCCCAATTGCGCATCCATCGTGGGTTGAGCACGCCCTGCCATGGCTTGTAGACCTGTTCGAACACGTGACCTGTTGAGGCAGGTTCAGCCGCTTGAGTGCTGCTGAGGTCTTCATCTCCTTCGCTCGTCCCCCATGCGGCTTGCATGCGACCTTGGCCTGTGACCGGTGCTTCAGCACCGTATTCAACTGGTGATGCCGGGCGTGGTACTTCTTCTGTCAAGCACCGCCACCTCCCATGTGTGCGGGTGCATCCACTTTGCGAGCAAGGGCTGGGGTGCCGAGTAAATCTTCACTCGTTTTGACCTCGTAACCTAGGTTTTCCATGATCACAAGAAAGAGGTCCTCAAGCGAAGCCTCGTATTCATGCATTCGGCGAATTTGAGCGCCGGTTTGAGCAGCACACGATAGAATCCGTGTTGTCGTGTCTTCGCCAATATGGCCGATCCTCATAACACGACCTTCTCGACGAACCGTCAGGCCGTCAGCTTCCATGGCTTGGGCTAACCGAGTCGCCCCGCCCCACACG
>MDSY01027063.1_pt1 | contig 21592 bp, 25 predicted proteins | sample 811131 | NCBI WGS metagenome assembly MDSY01 (sample SAMN05326643, study PRJNA326480) | marine metagenome | isolation source: seawater | place: Atlantic Ocean: South West | collected 2010 | reverse complement strand
TCCTTTCGGATATCAAGAACGTTTATTAGAAAGTTATCATAATCATAGATTTAATATTAATATGTTGCCAAGACAAAGTGGTAAGACAACAACTGCCGCGGCATATCTATTATGGTATGCTATGTTTCATCCAGATCAAACAATACTAATTGCCGCACACAAATACACAGGTGCTCAAGAAATCATGCAACGTATTAGATATGGATATGAATTATGTCCAGATAGTATTAGAGCTGGTGTAACAAACTACAACAAAGGTTCAATGGAATTTGAAAATGGAAGTAGGATTGTTAGTGCTACTACAACAGGTAACACAGGAAGAGGTATGTCAATATCTTTACTATACTGTGATGAGTTTGCATTTGTAAATCCAAGTATAGCAGATGAATTTTGGACTTCGATATCTCCAACACTAGCAACAGGTGGTCGTGCAATTATTACATCAACACCAAACAGTGATGAAGATACATTTGCAATCATCTGGAAAGAATCACAAAACAAGTTCGACGAAGAAGGTAACGAAGCTGAAATAGGTCAAAATGGCTTTCATGGATTTACTGCTAAATGGGACGAACACCCTGACAGAGATGAAGAGTGGGCTAAGACAGAAGTAGGACGTATTGGTGAAGAAAGATTTAGACGTGAGTATGGTTGTGAATTTTTAGTTTACGATGAAACACTTATTAACAGTATTAAGTTATCAAGTTTAGAAGGTGTTGATCCTGTTATGAATATGGGACAGACACGTTGGTATGGAAAGCCAAATGGTACTAACACTTATGTTGTTGCACTTGATCCTGCTATGGGAACAGGTGGTGACTTTGCCGCAATCCAAGTGTTTGAATTGCCAACATATAAACAAATAGCAGAGTGGCGACACAACACTACACCCATACCTGCACAGATAAGAATACTCAAAGACATTTGCAATTACATAAAAGAATGTTGTTCTAATGATGGACAAAACATATACTGGTCAGTAGAAAACAACAGCATAGGTGAAGGTGCTTTGATTGTTATTAGAGATATGGGCGAAGAGAATATACCAGGTATGTGTGTATCAGAACCTATTAGAAAAGGCCATGTGCGTAAGTTTAGAAAAGGATTTAATACAACTCACAGTACTAAAATTAGTGCTTGTACTAGATTAAAAAATATGGTTGAAAATGACAAGCTAATAATAAACAGCAAAGTATTAGTAAGTGAGCTTAAGGCTTTTGTTGCTAGTGGTAGTAGCTTCAAGGCTAAACCAGGTGAAAATGACGATCTAGTAAGTGCTTGTTTATTGAGTATGCGTATTATGGCAGTACTAAAGGACTGGGATCCTAGAGTGTATGATACCTTCAATCAAGCTGATACAGGCGACGAACAGACACCACCCATGCCTATATTTGTTTCAACAAACATAAGATAAATAGTTATATGAGCAATATGGACAATATATCAGAACAGTTGTTTGCAAAGATCAGAGGCAGATTTCCATCAGTAACACTTGGTGATGAGCAAGGTGTAGTCACTGATGAGCCAAAACTTGCACGTTACTTTGACTTTGACTACAAAGTTGGTGAAGATTCACTGGGTAAAGTTAGCATATCTTTGACTGAAAAAGAAATTGCTATCATGTACAACAATACATTTATTAGTGAACAGCCCGACAGTATTAAAAAAGAATGGTATGATTTTTTAAAAGAAATAAGAGTTTTTTCAAAAAGAAATATGCTTAACTTTGATACACGTGATATAACAAAATCTAATCTTGATAAAAGAGATTATGCACACTTAACTAAAACTGCCGGAGAAAAGACAATGAGTGAATCTAAAATGTACGGCACTAGTAGAACAAGTTATGAAGATGTTGACAAAGCTAGGCTAGTACTAAAACACACACAACCAGTGAACATGGAAGTTCCTGGAGCAAGAACACAACACGTACACAGCATTTACATTGAAAGTGAAAATGGAGAAAGATTTAAATATCCATTCAGACACTTAAATGGTGCAAGAGCTTTAGCTAGACACGTAAGCGAAGGCGGAAATTTATATGATGACTTTGGTAAACATATCGTTTCACTCAGCGAAGAATTATCAAAGCTACGTCAATTTAAAACTTACATGAACCGTTCAGCAGTAATGGCAGAAGGCTTAAAAGGTTACATGGACCTAGTTAACGAAAGACTAGATACAATTAAAACTGAAGTATTGAAACTGCAACGTGCAGGACATTATGCAGAAACAATTAAAGATTTCAAACCATCTGTAATGGAAGAAGTTCCAGAAGAATTACAAAACAGTTGGATAGATGAATTAACTATTAGAACTTTCAACGAAGAATTAAAAAATGTATTTCCATACATAAACAGATTAGTAAGTGAAAAGAATAAAATCCAAGAAATGGGTCCATTAGATTTCTTAGGTGAAGAAAAAACAGAAGAATTGAAAAGTTGGTATGAAAAATACAAACAATACAAAAGTGCTGATGCCGATAATTTAGCAGACGGTATGTTTAAGTTTCATTTAGATTCTGGTGTTGATCTTGATACTGTTGAAAAAAGTGAATACGAAGCACTTGTTAAAAAACATGGCGAAGATAAAGTTTCAGGAAACGCATTAAAGTATATAGATGAAATGCCTATTACCAATTCCATGCTTGATGACTTTCAAAAAATCATGGGTAGTGTTGATGAGGAAACAGTTGAAAAAGCCTCGGATATGCTAAACAATACAAATGAAGTTTCAGATATGGGCATGAACAAATATGGTTTGTCTGCTGTACACAAAGGCGGAAAATTTTATTCATTCAAAAATGGAAAACAAACAGGTGGACCATTTGATTCAATGGAAGAACTTGCTAAACATCAAGAAGAATTAATCAAAGACGAAGCTATGGGGCATGAAGGTGGATCAGAAGCACACGCACATAGAATTTATATCGATGGCGACTACGATGAAGACAGAGGCATTTCGGAAAAAGATTGTGAAGAAATGGAATATGCTTGTGGTAAGGCTGGTATTAAATGTAAGTGTGAGCCAGATGAAATGAGACAGGGTGGAGTTATTATACACACAATGGCACCACGTGAAGAAGTAATTGATGCTTTGGATAAAGAAGGTTATGCAGTAGAAGAAGCATACAATCCAGAAGCAGAATTCGAAAATGAATTATCCATGATTGTGGGAGAAACAGAAGATGCTTTAATTAACGGCGAAGGCAAAGACCAAGAAGCCGCTATTAAAAAACTAAATGGCTTAATGGCACAGCATTTCCCGGCTGGTGTTAACGGTAACAATGCTGTTCAAAGTTTGAAGGGCATCATAGATGACCCGATGCTACTTGATATGTTCAAAAAGGTAGGACAAAAAGATGCAGACCAGTGTATTAGACCTTTAGTAGTAAAATACATAAAAGCAAAGAAACCAGATGTAATGTCCAAAATTGAAACTGGTGATCTTAAAATGGAGAACATTAAAGACAAAGAAGATTACATGGCAAAGAAAAAAGCCTTGCAAGATATCCAAATGGATCCAAACACTAGCAAAGACGAAGAAATGAAAAAAGAGCTTATGCGTAGAAAACATGAACTTGAAAAAGAAGCTAAAGAAAAAGGATTCAAAGAAGATGAGGATAAAGAATTAGAATACACTGACGGTATGACTGCTGATGAAATGTTTGCAGTTTCACAAGCAAAGATAATGGATAATGATCCAAGCGAAGAAGCTGTATCAGGACCAATGTTTATATTCCAAGATATCAAAGACCCAGCAGTTGAAAAAGAATACGATGCTAAGATAAAAGCATTCATCAAGGATCAATATAACTTAGATGATGAAGATATGGATCATATGTTTCCAGAAAACGATGATACTATAGCTGTAAAAATGAATCCAGATGGTAGCATCGAAAAAGATAAAAAAGGAAAAGAAGAAAAAAGTCCGGGAGTTAGATTAGCAGAATTAGTGAAGTCATATTATGACTATACAACTAATCAATTTCCAAAAGGCGAAACAGCGGTAATAACTGCTTGTGAAAAAGAGTTTGGAGACAAGGCAATACCAGTTGCAGAGAAAATGATCGAAAGACTTAAGGCAGGTAAAGATCGCGAGATGGAAAGAATTAAACACCTAGCAGGCGTTTAGTACGTAAAGTCACTTTTTTGGCAAACAAAGACTTGACTTTATAAGTATATTAGTGTAGTATATAAAACTGTGCTACACTTACAAAGGCACAAAGCAACGAAGGCTTAACAATTATAGGAGGCTTATATTATGGCTACATTAGCAGAAATTCGTGCAAAACTAAAAGAACAGGAAACCCGCACAACGGGATCTTCCACAGGCGGCGACAACGCCATTTACCCATTTTGGAACTTAAAAGAAGGCGAGACTGCAACAGTCCGTTTCCTTCCAGATGGAGACGACTCCAATACATTTTTCTGGCAAGAACGTTTGATGATCAAACTTCCATTTGCTGGAATCAAAGGTGAGACAGACTCTCGCCCTGTACAGGTACAAGTACCATGTATGGAAATGTATGGTGAAACTTGTCCAGTACTTTCAGAAGTACGTGGATGGTTTAAAGACAAGAACTTAGAAGATATGGGACGTAAGTATTGGAAAAAACGTTCATATGTATTCCAAGGCTTTGTTACAGATAATCCTTTAAAAGAGGATTCAACTCCCAACAATCCAGTAAGACGTTTCATTATTGGTCCACAGATTTTTCAAATCATTAAAGGTGCTTTGATGGATCCGGACATGAACGAATTACCAACAGACTATACCGCTGGTGTAGACTTTAGGATCGCAAAAACTTCTAAAGGTGGTTATGCTGATTACTCAACTTCAAATTGGGCAAGAAAAGAACGTCCATTAGATGAAGCTCAGTATAAAGCTATTGAAGATCACGGCTTGTTTAATTTAGGTGATTACTTGCCTAAGAAACCAAGTGAAGTTGAAGTTGGTGTTATCAAGAAGATGTTTGAAGCATCTGTTGATGGCGAAGCATACGATATGGAACAGTTTGGTCAATACTTTAGACCAGCTGGCGTAAGTGCAAGAACAGGTGATCCTGTAAAAGCATCTACTCCAACTCCTGCTCCAGAGGCGGCTCCGGCACCACAGGCAGAAGCAGTAGCACAAACTACATCAACTGAGGCACCTGCGAAAGCAGAAGCACCAGCTGACAATAACAAAGCGGAAGACATTCTTGCAATGATCCGCAACCGTCAGAGCTAAATTAAATTATACAAGGGGTTGTCTGCACGGCAACCCCAAGTATATGGATTAAGGAGATATAATGGCTAACAAGGCATTTGACGTTTCTAAGTTTCGTAAAAACTTAACGAAATCGATTACAGGTATGAGTGCAGGATTTAATGATCCTACTGATTGGATTTCGACAGGTAACTATGCACTCAATTATCTTATTAGTGGCGACTTCCAAAAAGGTGTACCAATGGGTAAGGTGACTGTGTTTGCAGGAGAATCTGGTGCAGGTAAAAGTTATATCTGTGCAGGTAATATTGTAAAAGCGGCACAGGATCAAGGTATCTTTGTAGTATTGATTGACTCAGAGAATGCACTTGACGAAACTTGGTTACAAGCACTTGAAGTAGACACTAGTCCAGAAAAACTACTTAAACTAAACATGAGTATGATTGATGATGTTGCTAAAACTATTAGTACATTTATGTCAGACTACAGAGAAACACCAGAGGAAGACAGACCTAAAGTGTTATTTGTTATTGATAGTTTGGGTATGTTACTAACACCTACAGATGTAGATCAGTTTAACAAAGGTGATATGAAGGGTGATATGGGTAGAAAACCTAAGGCACTAACATCACTTGTAAGAAATACTGTTAACATGATTGGTTCGCATAACGTAGGATTGGTTTGTACTAACCACACTTATGCATCGCAAGATATGTTTGATCCAGATGATAAAATATCAGGTGGACAAGGATTTATCTATGCAAGTTCTATTGTAGTAGCAATGAAGAAATTGAAACTAAAAGAGGACGAAGATGGTAAGAAAGTAACTGATGTACGTGGTATTAGAGCGGGTTGTAAAGTTATGAAAACTAGATATGCAAAACCGTTTGAAGGTGTACAAGTTAAGATCCCTTATGAAACAGGTATGAATCCATACAGTGGATTGGTTGACTTGTTTGAGAAAAAAGGATTGTTAACTCAACAGGGAAATAGACTTAAATACGTGGACAGCTCGGGCAAGGAACACTTGGAATATCGAAAAGACTGGTCTGGTGATAAATTAGACATAATTATGAGTGACTTCGATAAGTTATCCACAGAGTCAGAGACTGTCGAAGAGGATATTATTAACCCTGAGGAGTAAACAGTATGGACGGAACACAGATAGTAGAGACTTGGCAAGTATTTAAAGAGTATCTCGATAAGAAGCACTTAGAAACAGTAGCTGAAAAGTACGTTGATTTATGTGCAGACTTTGGTACAGAAGATGAAGCATTTAGAGATGCTTTAGGTTCAGATCACGATTTAGATAAAGCTATTGGATATTATTTGGAAGAAGATGTCGATTACGATGACGAAATTGATGAGGATTATTAATGGGTTGGTATTCTGATATTGCAAAAGATATTAACAATATCCCAAAGGCAATACAATATTTTGAAGATGAATTGATTGAAGCAAAGAGTCAAATTCGTATTAAAGGTAATGTAGAAAAGGCCGCGGCAGAAATGCCTGGTATTGTTGAGCAACGTTTTAATCAGTTGCAGGAACTAGAAGCAATTTTAGAATACCTAAACATCGAATTAAGACGTTTAAGGAGTTCTTTCTTTAAAAAATATTTAGAGAATTATGCAAGAGCATTGAGTAGTAGAGACGTAGAAAAGTATGTCGACGGTGAAGCAGATGTAGTTGACTACGAAAAAATTATTAACGAATTTGCTCTTATGCGTAATAAATGGTTAGGCGTAACAAAGGCACTAGATCAAAAACAGTGGCAACTTACTAACATAGTCAAGTTAAGGGTTGCAGGAATGGAAGACGCAAGTCTGTAGTTCCAGATTAATATAACAAGGAGAAATACACTTATGAAGATGAGTGAAACACAGCCAGGAATGGTTGCCAAACAGTACGGAGGCAATACCAGACCTGTCATAAATCATATGGAGAGAACCGACTTACCAGGTGCTCGACAAAAGATTCAAAAATGGGATATGATTCCAGATGAATGTTTTGTTCAGCGAATGGCTGGTGAGTTTGTAAAGCAGACTTCTAATGAACTTTTCAATAATAAGAAGATTGTCCTGTTTAGTTTACCAGGTGCATTTACACCTACTTGTTCAACAAAACAGTTACCAGCATATGAAGAAATGTATGATAGATTTAAGGCGGCGGGTGTTGACGAAGTGTATTGTGTATCAGTAAATGACGGTTTTGTAATGAATGCTTGGGCTAAAGACTTAGGTATTGAAAAAGTAAAACTGTTAGCAGACGGCAATGGAGACTTTACTGACTCTATGGGTATGTTATGTACCAAAAGAAACAAAGGCTTTGCAAATAGAAGCTGGCGTTATTCATTATATGCAGTAAACGGAATAGTTCAAGAAGCATTTGTTGAACCTGGATTCAATCACAAGGGCGAGGACGATGATCCTTATACTTGCACAGATCCAGAGACAATGATTCAATTCATCGAAGCAGAAGGTAGATAAAGTCTAAATACAACTATGAAAGTTGTATTAGTTACAGGTGGATTTGATCCACTGCACTCAGGACATATATCTTATTTCAAAGAAGCAAAAAAGCTCGGCGACAAATTAGTCGTCGGGCTTAATAGTGACGAATGGCTTACACGTAAGAAGGGAAAACCTTTTATGCCAATCCAAGAACGTGTAGAAATAGTAAAAAATTTACAAATGGTTGACGATGTTCTAGTATGGGACGATGAAGATGATAGTGCCTCTGGAGCAATATTCAAACTAATGGCAACATCAGGATACAACTGCGATGTTATATTTGCCAACGGTGGAGATAGAACAAAAGACAACATACCTGAAATGAAACTTTGGTCTGACAAAGTAGAATTTGTTTTTGGTGTAGGTGGTAGTCATAAACAAAATTCAAGCAGTTGGATACTAGAAGAATATAAACATCCTAAGACGCAACGTAACTGGGGTTGGTATAGAGTACTAGATGAAAAGCCTGGTTATAAAGTTAAAGAACTTGTAATTAATCCTAACAGTAGTTTAAGTATGCAAAGACATTTTAAACGTTCTGAACATTGGTACGTACTAAAAGGTACGTGTAATATAATTACAGACGGTCCAGCAGGACGACAAGAAAGACAAATGGAAGCCAATAGTCCAGGTTATTCAATAGGTAAAGAAACTTGGCACAAAGGAGTAAATCCTTTAAATACTCCTTGCCACATATTAGAAGTACAATACGGAGAAGAATGTATTGAAGAAGATATAGAAAGAAAAGATGTCTGACATACAAGAAGAGCTACAACATTTAGATCCTTACATACTTGAACAAGTATTAAAAGCAAAACCATATTCTATGACTAGTGGTACTAGACTTGCACACACATACACAACCATACAAGACTTAGATGCTAGAGGCATTACAGGAGACATAGTAGAGTGTGGAGTATGGAAAGGTGGACATATTATTATGTCATGGTTAGCAAATACAAATACAAAAAGAAACTTTTGGTTATACGATACATTTGAAGGTATGACAGAACCAACCATGGAAGATTATAAAATTAATCATGATGGCACTCTTGGTTATGCATATAGAAGTTCAAAAGCAAAAGAAGGATACAATAACTGGTGTCGTTCAGAATTAAGTGAAGTAGTAAATAATTTAGACAAATTTAAGTTACCACAAAAACAAACTAAATTTATAAAAGGTGACTGTAATCAAACACTTAAAGATCCAAAAAACTTGCCAGATAATATTGCTTTTTTAAGATTAGATACAGACTGGTACGAGTCAACACTAACAGAAATATTACAACTGTGGCCTAAATTGCAGTTAGGCGGCATAATGGTTTTGGACGATTATCATTCTTGGCAAGGTTGTAATAAAGCCTTTAATGAAGTATTTGGTAACTCATTGAAGATACATACTATTGATAGAACTGCAATTTATGTGAAGAAAGAGAGACCATGATAGCTAATAAAGTATTTGTAGGTTATGATACAAGAGAAGATATTGCATATCAAGTTTGTGAACATAGTATATGGCAACACAACAAAGATATAGAAGTTGTTCCTTTGAAACAACAAGAATTAAGAGATAATAAATTATATTGGAGGGGCGAAGATAAACTTGCAAGTACAGAGTTTACTTTTACACGTTTTCTTATTCCACATCTTATGAACTACGAAGGGTGGGCTTTGTTTTGTGATAGTGATATAGTATTTCTTGAAGATGTAGATAATCTATTTGCTTTAAGAGATGACAAGTATGCTGTCATGTGTGTACAACATGATTACACACCTAAGCCAGGAACAAAGATGGACGGGCAAGTACAAACACAGTATCCAAGAAAGAATTGGTCAAGTGTAGTATTATGGAACTGTGGACATCCTAGTAATCAAAAAATTACAGTAGACATGGTTAACAATCCCAACTACGACGGAAAGTTTTTTCATAGATTCAGTTGGTTAGATGATAGTGAAATAGGTTCATTACCAGTTGATTGGAACTTCTTGGTAGGTTGGTATACAGCAGATGGAACTATGGATCAGGAACAAAAAGAAGATGGTACACCACGTGCTTTACATTACACAGAAGGTGGACCTTGGTTTAAAAATTACAGAAATTGCGAATTCCATCAGACTTGGAAAGATGTTCTTTCTGATATGATGGAGAATAAGAATGAGTGATAGTTATGGCTCATGGGATCCTAGAGTACTTACACCAGAGATGAAAGAATTAATAGATAACATACTGTATGGAGTTGCTACACACGATAATAGACACGCCATTGAATCTATACAAAAAGTATTCGAAGATATCAAAAATCCTAAAGTAATATGTATTGACAGCGGAATTAAAAAAGTTGAAAAGAAAATAAAAGGTTCGTTTGGCATAGTTGATTCTTTTGTTATGGGCATGGCACTAGGTAGTGGCGGAAAATATATTAGGGCTGATGACGTAGCAGACTATTGGGATAGTCCTGCTCCATTTCTTGTACGTGGGTTAGGTAAACAAAAAATTATTAAAGAATGTATTGCACGTGGCAAAGATTTTTATTTTATGGACACAGGTTACTTAGGTAACAATCCAAGTCCACGTAATCCAAACGGTAAAAAAACTTATCACAGAATTGTAAAAAATGCACTACAGAATCTTCATATGCCTGATAGAGATGAAAATCCAAATGCATATGGTGGAGAAAGATTTAAACAAATAGCACAACCATTCAAAGATCCTGTACCTGGTAGAAAAGTTTTAATTGTACCACCTAGCGAAAAAGTAATGAAATACTTTGAAGAAAATTTAGATGAGTGGATACAGAATACAATATTAGAAATTAAAAAGCATACTTCAAGACCAATTGAAGTTCGTAAAAAGCCAAGCAGAGAAGATAGAGTATCTGTTAATACTATAGAACAAGCACTAGAAGATAATGTACATTGTGTAGTAACTTACAATAGTATTGCGGCATTAGAGGCAATGGTACACGGTAAACCTGCTATAGTGTTGGGTCCTAATTGTGCCCAAGATATAGCAGAAACTTCATTATCCAGAATAGAGTTTGTTAAACATCCTGGAAGAAAAACATTAACGTACCTTTGCAGATATCTAAGTAACAATCAGTTTACATACGACGAGATGTTAAGTGGCTATGCATGGAGGACGTTAACGTGCGAGTAATAGGATACACAAAAGTTATACCACCCGGAAAGGCACTGAAACCTAGTAAGCCTAACCATAAACTAGACATCATTAAAAATTTTATTGAAGGTGTTAGAATGTGTGGTGACAACGGTTTGGTATATGACGGTTATGAAATGTTGGACTGTGATGTAGCCATGATGCAAGGATTTTTACACGATAAAAGTTCTCATGTTCCACATATAAACTTACGTAGAAACATTACAATGAACACACGTAATAAAGCATTTATAACTGCTGATAGTAATCTTTTTTTATATAAAGCAAGACAAAATGAACCTTATCATTATTTAAGATATAGCATCAACGGAGTGTTTGGTAACACAGGTGAGTATTGTAATGATACTCCTACAGATTTACAATGGAATAAAATTAAAAGAGATTTAGGAGTAGAACTAAAGCCTTGGAGCATAAATGAAAGAGAGTTTGTGCTATTATGTTTACAACGTAATGGTGGTTGGAGCATGAAAGGTAAAGACGTTGTTGTTTGGGCTAATCATAAAATTGCAGAAATAAGAAGGCATACAACAAGACCTATCATAGTAAGACCTCACCCTGGAGATAAAAAAGCACCAGAGTATTGTAAACTGATAAATGGTGAAAATGTTAGAATAAGTTTTGAACCAATGATAGAACACGACTTGGCTAAAAGTTGTGTAACAATAGGCTATAACAGTAGTCCGTTAGTAGCAAGTGTTATAGAAGGTGTGCCAATTATTTGTGAAGACCCTGCATCAAGTCAGGTTGGAGAAGTTTGTCATACAGACCTATCACAATTATCTGCATTGAAACCAATTGATAGAGAAAGCTGGATAAGAAAGATAGCACAATGCCATTGGAGTTTTGCAGATTTGCGTAGCGGAGAATGTTGGCAACATATGAAAAGGTATTTAAAGATATGAGAATAACAGTAGTTACTACATTCCATCAGCCCGGATTAGAACAATACGGACAAAGATTTATAGATTCATTTAGTAAAAATGTTGATCCAAGAATTAGAATGGTAGTATATGCAGAAAAATGTAATCCTATTATACCTGCTAATGATAAAAGAATAGAAGTAAGAAATGCTGAAGAAACACTTCCTGACCTACAACAATTTAAAAGAATATGGAAAGATGTACCTAAAGCAAATGGTAAATGTCCTTGGCCAGAACGTAGACCAAGAGACAATCACAAAGAATTTAAATGGGATGCCGTTCGGTTTGCTAACAAAGTATATGCAGTATTTGAAATGGCAAGAGATACAGAAACAGATATTCTAGTATGGATGGACGCAGATACAGTTGTACATAGTCCTATAACATACGGAGAGTTTAGACTGCTAGTACCTGCAACACAATGGTTACACTACTTAGGTAGAAATAAAAAATGGCCTGAGTGTGGTTGGTATGGTCTAACGTTACGCACCGAAGGAGCCAATGCTTTTTTAAAAGAGTTTCAACGTGTATATGATGAACCTGAAAGCAACGGCATTTTTAATATGGAAGAATGGCACGATAGTTACGTGTTCTGGGAAGTATTAAAAAAGATAAAACCTACTTATGGAAATATAAAAGACTTTAGCGGACATATAATAAATGGAGAAGGACATCCACTTATTAACTGTGAGCTTGGTAAATACTTTGACCATTTGAAGGGAGTTCGCAAATCGGAAGGACGTAGTAGAAAAAGAGATTTACTACAACCTCGTAACGAGACATATTGGAATGAAGTTTAGTTTATTTAGGGAGCATGGTGCACAAAATAGTAAACCAGTATTTGATGCCTTTGCTGATAGTCTTCGCAGTAATGGTCATGTGGTCGTTGATAATTCTTACGACTGCGACGTTGGTGTTATTTGGAGCGTTCTGTGGAATGGTAGAATGGCTCCTAACAAAAAGATCTGGGAAGATTTCCACAACCTAAATAAAAAAGTTATCGTATTAGAAGTAGGAGGCCTCGTTCGAGGCAAAACATGGAAGGTAGCTATAGATGGGATCAATAGAGACGCTAATTTTGGTAATGGTGGCAACGATAGTACTCGTGCTAATCAACTCGGACTAAAATTAAAACCTTGGTCATTAGGCGGAGATAGAATTATTATTTGCGGCCAACATGACAAAAGCAATCAATGGAAAGATATGCCAACCATGTCTACTTGGTTACTTGACACAATCAAACAAATAAGAGAACGTACAGATATGCCTATAGTATGGAGACCGCACCCTAGATGTCCCGTACCTGGCATTGAACACGAATATAAAAACGTAAGACGAGAACAACCTATACAAGTAAAAGATACATATGACGACTTTGACTTTGATTGTACAGGTGCTTATGCAGTAGTAAACTGGTCAAGCAATCCTGCCACCCATGCAGTTATGCAAGGCGTTCCTGTTTTTGTAGGTCCAAGCAGTTTAGCATACGACGTAGGTAACAAAGATTTTACTACTATAGGTATGCCAAAACGTCCTGATAGAACACAATGGCTCAATGATATTGCACATACTGAATGGACATTGGAAGAAATTGCAGAAGGAAAACCACTAAATCGCTTGACTTCTTATCTATAGTATAGTATAATTTATACTATGCATAAGAGACCCATATCCAAAAAAGCCCTCAATACAGAAGACTGTCTGGAAATAGTTGCAGGTATCAGTGAACTGAAGTATAGTGCTGACCCTGATCTATCAAAAGTACAGAACTTCACGTTGCATGAAGATAATGCAAACATCATGTTTAGTATCGCTAAACAAGTATTCCGAGGCACGGCTCTTACTGCTAAACAGTATTCTTTGGTGAAGAAATTGCTAGTAGAATACTATGTAGATCAATTCAGTGCCCATGAAATTGACCTACATGAAGCTGTGGAAAAACTAAGATTTCCACTTAGAAAGATCGATGGCAGTCATTGGATCAAGATTCAAGAAATGAAAGGCGAGACAATGATTGCCATTCGATTTCCTTTTAGTAAGAAAATAATAAAGCACATTGAAGAATTAAAAAATAAAAGTGATAAAGATTATTTTTATGAAAAGCATACACATTATTTTCCTATAAAAGAAAAATATATCTGGAAGATTGTAAACATAGCTAATAAATTTCAAGATGCTAAATTTGAAATACAGCCTGAGATATTAGACTTATACAAGCAATTAGAATTTTTTGTAGACCATCCTAGCGACTACATACCGGGCATATACAATTTTAAAATTAAAAATTATCCTCAATCAGGATTAGACATTTGTTTAGATGAATTAGGTGAACCTAATTATAAAAATTTATTTCAATACTTTGACAGAAGAAAGTATTATGCACTTAATCATTTTGATGAACAAGCTGTCATGGAAAGTTTAAAAGACAAAAGTGAACTTACTAAACTTATTGTACAAAGAACACAAGACCTTGTTTGTGTCAATAGTAAGACATGGCCACTAGAAGAATTATTAAGAAGTATTGATGACTTAGATAGATATCCTTTATTGGTAATGGTTAATCCAAAAGATAGTTATGGAGAAGTTACTAAAATACAAAACTTGGTTAGAAACTATATTGACAACAAACAAGTATCCGTTCTATTTAGATTGGATAGCAAGATAGGTAATGAAGCAATACAATTTAACCAATATGTGAAGGAACAGGGATTAAATAATATAGTTGACAAAAACACAAAAATAGTGTATATTAGTAACAATAAGATTCCTAAGCCTTTACTAAAAGGTGACTGGAGACCCAAAGGCATTTTCACAATAGGCAGTAAAAAAGTATCTCATAATATTGAGGCTTTTGTGGCCAGTCAAAATCTTATTATACAATATGACGAGGATGCAAGTCCTCATTATAGTTATGGAACAGTAAGAGCAGAAATGATATAATGGTAAGTTGTAGAATAGTAATACAAGATGAAGTTAACGTTAAGGTAGAGAATCTGCCCGTTGAGTATAGACGTAAAATAGCTAACAAGCTAAAATTCCAGGTGCCTTATGCACGTTATCTTCCACAATATAAATTAGGGAGATGGGATGGAAATATATCTTTTTTCGGAATTGGTGGTACTGGTTATGTTAATCATCTTGATATCATTGTAAACACACTTGTTGATGCAGGTGTAGAAATTGCAGAGATAACAGATAATAGAGTTAAACATGACTTGTCATTTGACATCATAGATGAAAATTATTGGGCAGGTAAGACTTGGCCAAAGGGACACCCAGCAGAAGGTGAACCAATAGTATTGCGTGATTATCAAGTTGAAACTATTAATAAATTTATTGATAATCCACAATGTTTACAAGAGGTTGCCACTGGTGCAGGTAAAACAATTATAACTGCTACACTATCACACCTGTGTGAAAAGATAGGCAGAACATTAGTTATTGTACCAAACAAATCACTTGTAACACAAACAGAAGAAGATTATATAAATGTCGGATTAGATGTCGGCGTTTACTTTGGAGACAGAAAAGAACTAGGCAAAACACATACAATTTGTACTTGGCAAAGTTTAAACATACTAGACAAGAAAACAAAAGATGGAGAGGCAGTATTAACACTAGCTGAATTTTTAGATGGTGTGCAAACAATAATAATAGATGAAGTACACCAAGCAAAGGCAGACGTATTAAAAAAATTACTAACACAAAACTTAAGAAATGCTCCAATACGTTGGGGATTAACAGGAACTATACCTAAAGAACAGTTTGAATTTCAAAGTATATTAGCAAGTATAGGCCCTGTAATTAATCAAATAAGTGCAAAAGAATTACAAGACAAAGGTGTATTATCCAAGTGTCATGTAAACGTTGTACAATTACTTGACACTACAGTTTACAATTCTTATCAAGAAGAACTCAAATATCTTGTTACAAATAAAGATAGAGTTAAATACTTGGCCAAGATGTGTAATAACATTAAAGACAGTGGCAACACCCTAATATTAGTAGATAGGATAAGTGCAGGAGAACAACTGCAAGAAGCAATACCTGATTCTGTTTTTATTAAAGGAGATGTCAAGTTAAAAGATCGTAAAGAGCAATATGATGAAATTAAAGAAGCGACTAATAAAGTTCTTATCGCAACATACGGAGTTGCTAGTGTGGGGATTAATATTCCTCGCATTTTCAATCTCGTACTTATCGAGCCTGGCAAGAGTTTTGTAAGAGTAATTCAATCAATAGGTAGAGGCATTAGAAAAGCCGAAGATAAGGACTTCGTACAAATTTGGGACTTAACAAGTTCGTGCAAATATGCGAAGCGGCACCTCACAGCTCGTAAAAAGTTTTACAAAGAAGCAGAGTATCCTTTCACTTTAGAAAAAGTTGACTGGTCATGAAGAAATTTACTGTAGATATAAAAGTTGGTGATGAGGTCTTGGTCGGACGTTTTAGGAACGTTAGTGCTAAGATCAAAGACATTACTATAGATGAAAAAGGTCAACCTGTCATAGTAACGAGTAAGGGACCAAAGAATTTGTTTAGTTGCAGACTATCGAAACTCGACCCCGACACTGGTAAACTTACTCCCAAACAGATAATGAGAAAAAATAAATGAGAATATTAACATTAGAAAACGAAACGTTTCTATTAAACAATCTACCTGAAGAACTGAAAGAAGATGTTCGCTTTAGTGTGCTTGATAATAGTAACCCTAAGGAACCGGACTTCTATTTTATACCTCTGATCTTTTTAGAAAGTTTCAATAGCCCAGCTATTGTATTAGAGATAAATGGAAAAGAAATTACAATGCCTGTAGATTGGAATCTTGCAGTAGGAGATAGTGAAGGAGGAGGAGATATTGAAGTGCTACCATTAACAAGTTTAAATGATAGAGGCTTCGAAGCATTTCTTTTTAATCCTTTATCAAGCTATACTATGAACTGGGGTCAGGTTAAGATTACTAATTTTTACAACGATATGAAATGGTATTTTCCTAAAACAAAAAATGGACAACTACTAGGTGTTCCAATTACAGAAGGTAAAGAACCACAATGTGCTTGGTTCATTAAAGATATTTCAAGGCAAAGTGAAACAATAGATTATGGATTACTCATCTGATAAAATAATATTAGAAGTCTTTACTAACCAACAATATGTAATGGATCAGTGTCAACCTACGTTGGCAAAAAACTTTATTCCAGAATGGTGGAAGACATTACCAGCTTCAAGAACAGAAACTAATTTATACACAGATGGAAGTCCTGTACCTATAAGCAGTATGAAACAATGTCCTGCTATTAATGAGATATTAAAGCAAGGTGTAATATTTCCTAGTTGGTGTGAACTACATCTTAAAGCAGATAAGATGGGTAGATTAGATCAAAGAGTATTTCCAGAACATACTGCATTACTACCACACGATGAACAGGATTGGAACTTTCATAAACCAGACTATGCTCATGTAAAGGTAGGTGCTCCTTGGTTAATAAAAGAAGCAACTGGAGTAAAATGGTTGTGGATAAAACCAGAATGGCACATGAAAGAACCAACTGCATACTGGGGTGTACCTGGTATAGTAGAATACAAGTACCAACACGCAGTACTTAATAACATAATGGTTAAACACGGAACAAGTGTAAAAATTAATACAGGCGATCCGTGGTTGCAAATAATACCTATGTCCGAAAAACCTATTGAAGTGCGTTGCCAACTCGTAAGCGATGCTGAAATGAATAGATTAAATAGTACTAATATATCTGCGGTAGGTAGTTACCATAAGTCTATTAAGAATATTAAGAGGCAGGAAGGACGTTTGAATGAAGACAATAAGTGAGGAATATGTACATCAGTTATCACAACTGCATGACGAGAAAGCATCTTTTGGAGATGCAAAAGGGCTAAAGGCTATTGAAAAATGGCTAAAAGAATTTAAACCACAATCAATTTTTGATTACGGTTGTGGCAAAGGAGGTGTAGTAAAAGCATTACACGAATCATATCCAGACATCAATGCAGTAGGTTGGGATCCAGGGCACCCTTCATTTCAAAATAGACCCGCTGGTAATTGGGATATGTTAATAAGCACAGACGTACTAGAACACATTGAACCTGTATTCTTAGATTCAGTTTTAAAAGATATACACGAAACATTTCAAAAAAATGCATTTTTAATTATTGCTACAAGTCCTGCAAAAAAGTTTTTACCAGACGGACGTAACGCACACTTGATTGTCGAAACTCCAGGTTGGTGGAAAGATAAAATAGAAAAGAATATGCCTGGCGTTAAGATTGTTCATCATGAATTTGTTGAAAAAACACGAACAGATAAACAAGGTAAAGTACACCCTAATAACAAATATATCGTTGTATTGGAGAAGTAAATGTCATTTACAAATCTAATCACAACTGCGATTGATAGTGTAGTAGATGATATTATAAGCAAACCTAATCCTACAGTTTGTGAACTAGGTAATCAAAGATTAAAAAATAACAAAGCAAGATCTACACTATATAGACGTCTAGGCAAAACTGCACAACCAACAACTACAAAAGAATTTTTTATAGGATTGGGCTTTAGTAGATATCTAGCAATTGATGTTAACACAGACATGGATGCAGTTGCTATGGATTTAAATACAGACATAAGCAAAGAATATAACTGGACTGAACAATTCGATCTTGTTACTAACAATGGTACAGGTGAACACGTCTTTAATCAATATACAGTATATAAAAATACACACGACTTAACAAAGGTAGGCGGATATATGATTCATGTGTTGCCTTTTTATCGTTGGGTTGATCACGGATTCTTTAACACACAGCCTAACTTATATCCTTGCCTAGCATTACAAAATGATTATGATCTAAAAGGATTATGGATAGGTGCTAGTAATGGCGAACGCATTGAGAAAGTTCCAACAGAAAAATTAAGAAGATACAAAGGTTATAGAAATGATTTCCAACTTGATAGTTGGGAACGTGATCCTATGGTATGTGCTATAATGAAAAAGAAAGTAGACAAACCTTTTGAAATTCCCCAACAACATTTATACAGTGGAGAGAATATAACAAGCGACGAGATCGGAAAGAAATATAAATGAGTCAGTTAAGTGTATTACAAAATTTTAAACCAGAACACCTTAAGATGGAACCATTTCCATACATACATATTCCAGAAGTCCTACCATGGGACTTATATGAAAGACTAGAAAGAGAATACCCAGAAGAACATTGTACACAAAGACAAACAATGGGCTTTGGTACTATACGTTACAAGCAACATGAGTTTGATTATGAAAATGTTGTAACACCTTTGTGGCGTGACTTCGCCGCATATCATACAAGCAAAGATTTTAAAGATAACTTGCTACGTGCATTTAGACAAGGCATAACAAAACTATATCCTAAAGGATCACTTGAACTAAGACACTTTCCAGAAGACCTATATACAAAATATATAAGAGCAGATGTTAGTCAAAGAAAAAGTCCTGTAGGCACTAGTGTAAGAATGGAAATGCAGTTTGTAATGAATGCTATTGATCAAAAACAAATACGTACACCACACGTAGATCAAGCAAAAGAATTATTTGCTTGTTTGTTTTACTTTAAAAATCCTAATGATATAAAGGAAGATGGTGGACTTAACATTTATAAAAACAAAGATGGTGTACAATGGAAAGCAGTAAAAGGACGTAAGGTTGATCCTGATGATATCGAAAAGGTAGATCATGTACCATACAAACGTAACACAATGGTATGTTTCTTAAACTCATTGAACAGCTTACATGGTGTTACACCAAGAGACAATCCAACACATACAAGACGTTACGTTAATATTGACGGACACATTGTTGAAAAATTATTTACATTTAAGGAGTAGTTATGAAAGTCAAAAAAGATGAGTACGAATCACTAGCTGAGTGCATAAGATCAGACCAAGTACCTGCAAATCATATAGCAGAATATTTTACTGACAAAGCATTTTACAGTTGGTACAGTAAGAAATACTTTAAAGGACAAGAACATGAAAGCAGGTAAGATATGGGGACAGACAGAACTTATTCATGCTAATGGAGTTTTAGAATTCCATAGAATAGAATTTAAGAAAGGTTTCAAGTGTTCAGAACACGAACACAAATTTAAATGGAATGGCTTCTTTGTTGAGTCTGGCAAGATGATTGTTAGAGTTTGGCAAGATGATCAAGAAGGTTTGGTTGATGAAACAATTCTTAATGCAGGTGACTTTACTCAAGTCAAACCTGGTAAGGTGCATCAATTTGAAGGCTTGGAAGATGGAGTAGCTTTTGAATTATACTGGGCTGAATTCAATCACGATGATATTGTAAGAAGAACAGTAGGCACGAAAGTTTCAAAATAATAACTTAACACAAGGAACTACTATGTCGAAGAAAAACGGACCTCTAATATACGAATCACCAGATGGGGGTGATACTGTGTATGCCAAATACAGAGATAACAATAAAATACCAAGATGGCTTGTTGAATCCAATAGGCAACCAGATATTTTTGAATTCCAAGATTTTGAAGACTGTAAACATTATGCCAAACAATACCCGATACTCAAGAAACAACTTGACAAACTGAAGACAATATGGTATACTATAAAAGATGAAGCAGAAAAGAAAACTTCCACTTAACGAGATCTTTATGGCCATGGATATGAATGGCAAAGGTGCATATGATGAGTGGACGGCAGAAGAACGCAAAGAAATAAACTATTGGTTACTAAATCGGTATGCCAGTTCTGTTGCAGGTACAAGAGAAGCTAAAGAATTGGCTGTGGTACTTACAAATGAAAACTATAACAAGAATTGGAATGTGCTAGGAACTAGACATCCAAAGTTACAGTGGCAGTTGCTATGCACACTACACAATGCAAAAAGCTCTAGCAAACAACACGTTTGGCAAGGACTAAAACAAAAAGGTGGTGATGTAAAAGCAATAAAGTTTCTAAAAGATTTATTTCCTAATATGAAAGAAGATGAGGTAGACTTACTTGCTAAATTATCTACAACAAAAGAACTTAAACAATACGCAGAGGACCTCGGAATGGATAAGAAAGATGTCAAGCTCTAAACCATTTACGTGTCCTTATTGTGGTGCAAGTTTTACAAAAGAGAAAACACTTGCAGTTCATATGTGCGAAAAGAAACGTAGACACTTTCAAAAAGATGAAAGGCGTGTACAACTTGGCTATTTGACATTCAATAGATTTTACAAGCTATGTCAAAAGGCAAAAGAAAATAAAACATATGAACAGTTTTGTGATAGCCCATACTACAATGCATTTGTGAAGTTTGGATCATTTGTAAACAATGTTCGTCCTTTGTATCCAGAGAAGTATGTTGACTATGTTGTAACAAGTGGTGTAAAATTAGATCATTGGTGCAGAGAAGAAATGTATGAACGTTATGCACTAGAACTAATACTAAAAGAAAATGTTGAAACTGCATTGGAACGTAGTGTTAAAACTATGATGGATTGGGGTGATGACAAAGAAGCACGTTGGCAAGATTACTTCAACTATGCAAGTTTAAATAGAGTTTGTCAAGATATTAAAGATGGAAAAGTAAGTCCATGGTTAATATTAAATTGTAAAAGTGGAAAAGAAATGTTAGGTAAATTTAATGATGAGCAACTACAAATTGTATATCATGTAATGAATCCTAACCATTGGGCTATGCGTTTTAAAAGAGGCGTAGCAGATGTTGAATTAGTAAAAGAGATTGTTAAAGAAGCAGGATTAT
>MDSY01136297.1_pt1 | contig 21607 bp, 13 predicted proteins | sample 811131 | NCBI WGS metagenome assembly MDSY01 (sample SAMN05326643, study PRJNA326480) | marine metagenome | isolation source: seawater | place: Atlantic Ocean: South West | collected 2010 | reverse complement strand
TCGATGGATAGACATCGGCTAAAGCGAAAACCCTCTTTTTCAATCATTCAATCTAATTGGCATTAGAAGCATTAAACTCTCTGATGTTTCTTCGTTTGTTTCTGGGCTAAAAAGAGCCGCACTTATAGGGGTGTTTAACCTCACAACAATTTTGTTTCCTTTTACGTGCTGAACAACATCTTTAAGATATTCAGAATTATAACCGATCTCTAAGTTTTCGCCGACATATTCACCAACTATTACCTCCTGAGCTCTTGAAGATTGTTCGGGGTCCTCTGTTGTTATCTTGGAACCCTCATCGCTTAGGTTGAGAGCAATTTGGTGTGTTGATTTATTAGAAAAGATAGAAACCCTCTTTATTGCCCCCAAAAACATGTTTTTATCGATCGTTAAAACATTTTCATTATCTTTTGGTATCACATTTTCATAATCTGGAAATTTTTCATCAATAAGTCTAGTGATGATCATATCATTATGTATTGCTGCTGTTAAGTGAGTATCCCCTATCTCAAGTGTAAGTGCGTCTGATCTAAGCTGGGTTGAAATAAACGAAAGAAATTTTCTAGGAATAATGATATCTCCCACATAATTCGGTTCATCTATATTTTTTTGGGTGTGTTTAACCAACCTATGCCCATCGGTTGAGACTGCAGTCAAAACTGAGGATGAAAACCTGAATAAAACCCCAGACAATGCTGGTTTAAGTTCGTCTTTACTGACAGCAAAAAGAGTTGTTTCAATTATTTGTTTTAAAGTCTTTGAATCAGATTTTACGGATCCAGTTTTGGTGTTTTCTGGCATTTCTGGGAATTCAAACGCCGGTTTTCCCATTAGATCATATATTCCTGACTCAGTTTGAATTTCCAACTTGTTTTTATCATCAGCCGTCAGTGTAAGCCGAGTCTCTGGTAGTTCATTTGTTATATCCATTAGAGTTTTTAATGGTAATGCTACAGACCCGGGTTCTTCTAAACTTACCGATACTGCCACCTGTATGGTCAGCTCTAGATCTGTTGCTCGGAGCGTTGTTTTGTTTTCCGTAGCATCAACTAGAACACAACTTAGTATTGGTAGGGTTGATCTCGTGGGAGAAGCTTTAGAGACTTTTTGTAGTGCTTGAAGCAGTTCAGTTTTGGATGTGGAAAATTTCATTACTGTCCTGTATATAACAACGTAATCAAACTATTGTTTTTTAATTGTAAATGCTACAGAAAGTACCAAATAAGCAGTTTTATTAAAAAGGATTTCTGTGTTTTGATTCGATCTATTTCTTTTTAACCTAAAGAATAAATCGCAATCTTTTCTTTTTTCCCCTTAACACTAATTGGCTTAAGTGTTTTACATTCAAAGTTAGTTTTAATCTCGTTGTAAACGCTTTTTGAAATTAATATCTCACTTGGTTTTGCCACCGAACACAACCTTGCCCCAAGATTCACTGTGTCCCCTATTATTGTATAATCCATTCTCTCGTCCGAACCAATATTACCAGAAACGGCTAATCCTTTGTTAACACCTATGCCAATAAAAACCGGCTCTGCTCCCTTTTTGGCTCTTGTTTTATTGATTGCTTTTACTTTTGATTGCATATCTAACGCTGTGTTTATTGCTCTTGTTGTGTCATCTTTATTCGATATTGGTGCACCGAAAACAATCATAAGTTGGTCTCCCACTATTTTGTCTAAGGTTCCATTATACTTAAAAACAATTTCAATCATTTCTTTAAAGTGTTCATTAAGCGTAGAGACAACTTCTTCTGGGTTCATGTTTTCGGCCATAGAAGTAAAACCTCTAATGTCACTAAAAAGAACTGTTATTTCCCGTTCTTCTCCTCCAAGGTTAAGTTTTGTTTCGTCATCTAATATCTCGTCGACAACCTGCTTTGACACATATCGCTTGAAGGTGTTTTTTAACTTGCTAACATCTGAAATGTCCTCGATTGAAATAACAACCCCTACTGTTTTACCATCAGCGCTTTTTCTTGGTGACATAGAAATATTAACCTTTGTTTCTTCTGAGACAGTTTTAAAAAAAGCATTTTGTTCTGCTTGTGTTTCTTCCGTTGTCTCGGTCTTTTGGATCAGTTCAATAATGTTTAGATCTTTTTTGAAGAGAAACATATAATGGTTTCCCTCTATCTTGTCCTTTTCCTGTCTTAAAATATTCAATGCGGCGGGATTTGTTGAATCAATCTCGCCTAATTCATTTAAAGTTATTACTCCTGTTGCAACGCTACCAAGAACACTTTCATTAAACTGTTTTGATTCAGAAATGTCGCTAAAAAGAAATGCGTTGTCTATCGCCACAGCTGCTTGATTTGATAGAGCTGTCAACAAACTTAAATCATCAGCTGAAAAAGGAACAATACCTTTTCTTGTTTCTTTGTTACAAAGAACCACGTAACCAATTTTTTTGTTTTTTGTACTAATTGGGGAAATAACGAGGTTTTTTTCATTTAGTTTTTCTTGTATACTATTTGTATCATCTTTTGAAAAAACAAAACCTTTTTCTTTTTTATTAATTAGAGTGAACACATCGAGGCTTTTAGAGAGTAGTATATCTTCTGTTTTCCAATTGAAAGAAGCAGATATTTTTAAAATAGGACTGTTTTTACTCTCCAAAAGGATCATTCCTTTGGATGCGTTTAGAATTCCAACAGACCTCCATAAAATATCTTCTAACAACTTTTCCACATCTAAAACAGAGCTTATAGCAACACTTATATCGAACAGTGTTTGTTGTTCTAACAACTTAACATTAAGAGCATTTCTTTTTTTGTCGAGCTCTGATAGTAGTTTAGTATTGTGTAAAGACTTTACAAGGTGGTTTGATATAACGCTTATAACATTTTTATCAAGATTGTTAAACTCTTCACCCATCATTTTATTTCCTATAAATAAAATACCAAGAGGCTCCTTGCGAAAATAGAGCGGTACGGTTATTCTTGCGCCAAGCTCTTCAACTGACTCAATAAAGTGGTCGTTTTTAATCTGAGTGATTTTTTTTAAATCCAAGAAAGAGTTTGCGTGGAACTCAAGGTTTTGGATTAAATATGTGTCTGTCGGTATCGGTTCACTGTAATCAAACCCTTGTAGTGCAATAGGGAAAAATACAGCGCTCTTTTTGCTGTAAATAAAAATTGCCCCTTTGGGTGCAACGACAAGTCCAAGCATAAGCCTTAAAAGAGACCTTGTTACGTCTCTGGTTTGATCTTTGTTTATTAAAACGTCTCCAAGTTCAATCAGAGCGGTTAAATAATGATTTATTTTATCGTCTTCGTGGATTTCCCCACTATCTGGTGAGCGCATTTCTGGTGTTTTAGCTTTTCATAGCCTCATCTTCATTGGGATAAATTTTACTATATTTTGTGAGGCCCATTATGTTGAACGTCTTATCCACTATTGGTGCAAGATTATAATATCCAAGGCTACCATCAACGTCTTGTAACTTTTCGATGATTTCTATTAATATAGAAACCCCAATACTATTTACAACTGGGGATTTATCCATATTTAGAATGAACTTTTTCTTGCCTTTTTCAATTTGGGAATAAATTTCTTTTGCTATTACTTCACCACCAACGTTGTTCAGATATCCTTCTGTTTGTATAACTATCAACTCTTCGTGTTCTTTTACAGATATTTTAAAATCAGACATTGTCGCCCCCAGCTACTTTTTCTTTGTCATGGTTACAGTAGTTCCTTCTTTTGAGGAATCAAATTTTACTGTATCCATAAGTTCTTCAATTAGTTTTAGACCCCACCCTCTTTTGTAGTCTGAGGATATTTTTTCTTCAATGTTTGGGATATCTACTTTTGACTTATCAAAACCTTTTCCACTATCCGTTACTTGAATTATTAAGGAATCTTTTGATATTTTAAAGTGAATTTCTATCTCACTCTCAGATCCACTATGTTCAAAAGCATTAATACAAGCTTCGCTTAAAGCCATGTTTATTTCAGCTGTTTTTTCCTCATCTAAATTCATATGTTTTGCTACAGCAGCAGACGTTTGTGTTGCTAATAACTCCATATCTGGTAAAACAGGAATTGTTAGTTCTACTGTCGGATTAATTTTTTTCATTTTGATCCCTTTTGTTTAAATCTTCTTGTCAGTTTTTTTTACCACAACCACAGTTATATCATCTTGGTTTTGAATCCCACCCAACCATGCCGAACCCAAATCGAAAAGAGATTGTTTTATTTCCTCCGCTGTGTTTCTCCCATTTTCTCTGACACAGTCTAAAACAGCCTTATACCCTAACATATTCTCACTTTTATTTGTTGCCTCTGGTAAACCATCTGAAATAAACACAAAAGCGTCACCTGGTTTAGATGGGATTTCAACTTGGCTATATGTCTCTCCTTTGAAACTTCCAAGAGGAAGGCCTTCTAATAGTATTTCGTCAACCTCACCTGATGTTGCTTTATAATGATATAGTGGCGGCATTGCCGCGGATGTAAGCTCAACTTTATCGCTCCAAAACCTCGCGATGTTGATAGCCATTTTATTTTTACCTAGTTCAATAGATTTAATGGTTCTATTTAATATAAAAGAGACTTCGTTAGGAGGTATGTTTGGAGGTGTTCCATACAAACCTGCTTTAGTAATGGAAACCATCATTCCCGCAGTCATCCCATGTCCTGTTGCGTCGCCAACAACAACATATAAACTATCGTTACTTGGAAAAAAATCATAATAGTCTCCGCCAACTTCTGTGGCTGTTTTTATACCCGCTGAGATCTCCAGATCCATAACTTTGGGACATTTTCCTATCATCTTCATCTGGAACTGCCTGGCCTCTTCTAGCTCTTCCACTCGCCTTACTTCTTCCATTTTTTCTATTTGTTTTTTATCTCTTCTTTTAACAACTCCAAATGTTGTTAAAAACATTATTCCAAGGTAAGTGGAATAAGCCCATGTTGTTTTATAAAAAGGTGGCCTTACTGTAATAACAAAGTTTTCACTTGGTTGGCTCCAAACATTGTCGTTGTTACTTGCCATAAAGTTGAATATATACTCATCGGGCTGCAACCCTTGAAAAATTATTTTTCTTTGATTCCCAAGATCAACCCAACCGTTGGTGTGCTTTGATAAACGATATTTAAATTTGTTTTTTTCTGTTTTTATATAACTTAACCCTACAATTTCAATTTCAATTTTTTTTTCGTTGCTATAAACAATAACTCGTTGGTTGTTTATGTCTTTTTTTATTTTGTTATTTTCTTCATCAAAGACACTTAAGGACGATATGGCCAGTTCAGGTGGTACATTGTTCTTTGTTAAGCTAGAGGGCTCAAATGAAACTATATCGTTTCCTGCTGCAACAAACATTTTGTTTTCATTGTTTTTTGCTAAACTGTTTAGTTTAAAAATTCTGTGGTCCATTCCATCTATAGGACCAAAGTTAGTGAAAGTCATGTTTTTAGCATTAAGTCTTGATAATCCATTTCTTGTTCCAATCCACAATTGACCAATTCCATCATCTTGTATGGAAATAATCGTATTGCTAGGCAACCCATTAGAAATTGTGTTTCTCAAAAAACCATCTTTTTCCTCAATGTATTTATATAAACCATCCCCACCGGTACCAATCCACAAAACCTTATTGTTGTCTTCATATAAAACAAAGACAACACTAGAAGAAAAACTTTGTTTGTCCGCTTTATCCAGTCTGTAGTGTTTAATTACGGACATGTCTTTTTTATTGAGTTTAAACAATCCGTGGTTTTTAGAGCCAACCCAAAAGTCGCCTCTTGATGTTTCAAGAAAGCTACTTATGTCAGACAGGTGGTAGTTTCCAACTTCGTCCGAGAACTTGAACCTTTGAATTTCTGATCCTTTTATAGTAACAACGCCGGTTTTAAATGATATATAAAGAACCCCGTCGCTATCCAGATACATTTGATTTATGCTTCCATCTAAAACTGTTTCCTCGTTGTTACTATCATATAAATATCTTTCTACTTTCTGTTTATTAACAAAATCTTTTTCAGTTCTTAAATCAAAACCTAATTCTATTTTTGAGAGACCATTTAGCTTGGATGCCACCCAAATAGAGTTTTTTTCATTATCAATAATAAACGGGCCAGATTCTTCAGTAATGAGTGTGTTAATATTGGTTGGGTCAGAACCAAAATATCTTTTTTTATTTCCTCTGTTGTCATATTGTAATAACCCAGTCTCGTTGGTTGCCCAAATGTTGTTGTTCTTATCAACAAACACCTTTTCGTAGTTGGAGCTCTCTTTCGCAATTGTGAAAAAAATATTGTTTGTTTGAACCAATTTACTGACACCTTTTGGTGTTCCTAGCCACGTTCCATGTTTTTGACTAGAAATCATAGCTGTTAAAGAAACATCTGATATAGAACGTTCATCTCCAGCTTTTTTTTGTATCAAGGTAAGATCTGTTTCGGCTATTGATCCGTACTGATAGTAAAACGAAGATGTATTAAAAAATACGAGTTCACCATTTAAATCAATCCAAAGATTACCATTATTATCTTTCATAACATTGTTAATCGGTTTACCAAAAACCAGTTCATGTTCTACGTCATACCAACCTTCCATATTTTTGTCATAATATACTAGGCCAGAATATGTTGACATCCAAAACCCACCTTCCATAGTGTTGTTTTTTTCGAAAGGGATAATTTGAGTAACCGCATACATGCCAGTCATAGAAAACCAGTTAGTATATGCCATTCTTTGAACACCATGAGAATCTAAATCTATTCTGTCAAGACCCATGTTTGTTCCAACCCAAACATAGCTATCATCTATATGGAGGGTGTTAATTGTATTGTTTGATATTGAATTAGGGTCATCAGTTGATAAAAAACGTTTAAACTTATTTGTCTCTCTATTATAAAAATTTAGTCCTTTGTTTGTTCCAACCCACAACCCTAAATCTGAATCAACAATAGGTTTTTTTTGAAAAACTGAAAAACTGTTGTTTGAAAGTGTATTAATGTCTTCTTTGTTTGATATTAAGATTTCTTTTGTCTTTTCACTTGGGTTTATTTTTAAAATTCCCTTATCCAGAGTTGTCACCCATATAATACCATCTTTGTCCTGAAAAAAATTTGTAGGCCTGCTATCTGTTTGATATCTTTCAAAAGTATCGTTTGACCAATTATAAAAATCAACACTGTTATCTGATCCAAACCAGGCGTTTCCTTTTTTATCTTTAAAAGAAGTCCATACTCTATTTCCAGATATTGTTTTATCATCGAAGGGGTTGGATCTGTATACTTTTATATCATAACCGTCATACCTGTTAAGTCCTTCGTCTGTTCCAATCCACAGAAAACCCCTGCCATCAATTAAGATAGAGTGAACAAGATTATCTGACAGCCCACTTTCAACTGTAAGGTTTGTAAATGTGTAACCAAAGAGGTTTGATATAAGTAAAAATGGAAAAACTTTTTTAAGCACTTTTAAAATGTTAAAGTTTGAATCTAAACGGCAGCGTCATTTTTACTTTTACCGGCTTTCCCTTATCATAGCCTGGTTTTATTTTTAAAAGAGATATAACCCTTAATGCTTCTTCATCACATCCAGCCCCTAATGATCTTATTACCTTCTTCGAACTAACCTTACCCTCTTCGTTAACAATGAATTGAACATACACCATTCCTTGAACTTTTTCTTTTTTTGCTTTTGGTGGATATTCTAACATGGATGCGATTGTTTTTAATCCTCCAGCAATTTCAGGCATTTTTTCACAAGCTAAATATATCCCGTTTTCATCTTTGAAAGATCTCTGCTGTGAGTTTAGCGTGCAAACTGAAATTATTAATAAGATAAAAGAGATTTTTTTTGTGCATTTAAAAATTCTCATTATATGTTAATCCTTATAATAATGTTTTAATTCGTTAAAAACTAATACCCAAAAATGATATTCAATTTAATAATTGATATTATTAATGACCATAAAATATATTTTTTAAAAGTTATATCTATTTTTATTTATATTGTTACTTTGTTGATAACATTTTGATAAAAGATTTTAAAACAAGCAATTAAAAAATTTTCAAGCAATTATCTAATAGTTTACTTTATGTTAATAAATAAAAACTTTTGTTAATTATAATTACAAAACACTTTTTGATTTATTCACAGTTGGTCTTGTTAACAAAAAAAAATGTTTTATCCACAAAATCATTGTTTAATTTGAATATTAAATTTTTCCCTAGCTTTTTCAATCCAACCTTTATACCAATCCATTCTTATTTTACTCAAAGTCATTTCTTCTAATTCAGGCCAGTTTTCAGATGGATTAGGTCTCCCCCCTTTTTTCACCGCCTCAACCCATAAAAGATGGAAACCTAGTTTCGAGTTTATAGGGGGACTACATTCGTTCATCCCAACATATTTTATAGCCTGTCCTATTTCTGGGACAGGATACGATTCCGGATTAATCCAACCCAAATCCCCGCCAATTTCTTTTGTTGTTTTATCAGCTGAATATTTCTTTACAAAAAGTTTAAAACCATCTAAGGTTTTTATAGAGTCCTTCAATAAATTAGAAAAATTAAAATAGTATTTATTGTCATCTTCTGTTTTCTCAGGAATTATTAGTATATGCCTAACTTTAATTTTATTGCCCTCTTTCTGAATGGTTTGAATTAAGTGGTAACCAAATTCAGTTTCAACAGGATCACTAATTTCCTTTTCGTTCAGTGTGAACGCAACTGTTTCAAACCTTTTAACAAGAGAACCTCGATTAACCCACCCTAGATCCCCACCTCTATCTTTTGAACCAGGATCCATAGAATACTCTTTAGCTAAATCAGAAAAAGAACCACCTGAAATTATTTTCTTTTTAATAGTTAAAAGGGCATCAATGGTCTTTTGTTTGGCAGAATCACTGGGTTGTATTGAAACCAACAGATGCCGGAGTTTCGCTTGAAAAGGCAGCACAGGGAGACTGTCTTTATAGGTAAAATAAAACCTATTAACAGATTCTCTGTCTACATTCACGGAAGACATTAATTGTTGTTGGTATTTCTCTGATATTAATCTGTCTTGAATATCAAACCAAAACTCGCGACGAAAAGATTTTATAGATTGTCCTAAAATCTTTTCAGCTTCTACTTCACCTCCAGATTGAGAAACAAGTAATTCTATTTGTTGATCAAGAGCTTTCTCTACCTCTTTTTCTGTGACTTCAATAGAATCAATGGCAGCCATCTCTAACAATATCTTTTGATCTATCATCGATTCTAAAACTGTATTTTGGAGTTCAATAAAGAGACTTGGTTCTTGACGAGGATCAATCTTATTCTGTATTGCTGCCATGTTAATCATCTGCGCCAAGTCACTTTTTAAAATAATTCTATCTTCAACAATAGCTGCAATCCCATCTATATATTCTGTGCTTTCTTGAGACAAGGAGATAGAAAAAAATAAAAGTAAAAAGGTTTTTCTCATTTAAGTTTAATTATACAAACTATTTATAAAGATATTTGAGTTCTTCCTCAAGCTGTCGATCAGGTAGGTTGTTGTCGCAACAGAGTTCCTTTTCTTTAGTCTTTGGTATATTTCATCATACACCTCTTCCAAACCCAACCGAGATCCTTTTTCGTAAAGCTTTAAAACCTCTATAACGTGATAGTTGTTTTTAACGCGAATGGGACCCACAACACCTGTTTTTTTTGATTTAAAAATAACGCTGTCTAGCTCCTTAACCAGTCTTCCTTGTTTAATTGTTCTTGTCTCTACATTGTAAAAAGAAAATAGGTTTTCAACCTCATCGCCAGACTTTTTCTTTGACAACCCTCTTTTTATAGTTCTGGCTTCTGAAACGTTGTCAGTTACGAAATGATGAATTGTGGCTTCATTTGTTGTGCGTGTAAAACCGGAAATGTTCTCTTCGTAATATTTTCGAACATCGTCATTAGAACTTTGGTTAGATTGTCTTTTTGCACTTTTTAATAAACTTCCTACAACAAGTTTTTTATAATACTCATCTCTCATTCTTTGGAGGCTAAGATCTTTGTCTAACCCTGCTTTCTTTGCTTCTTGGTACAAAACGGTGTTGTTTACCCAATCTTGAATAAACATTCTTAACTGCTCATCAGACCGTTGCTCTGGAGATAAAAAAAGCTCCAAGCCATCTACGGTTAAAACTTCATTATTTACTCTGGCCAAAACAACAGGGTCTTCATTCTTTTCTTTTGAACAACAAATTAAAAAAAAAGAAGTAAATACTAATTTACGAACTCTCATAACCCGAAATTAGGATTGACAAAGCTTTAAAACAATTTAGCAAAATCTTCTATTTTATTAAAACCAACAGTTCTTGACTCATAGTTAAAAGAACAAGAGAAACCTTCATTTTCCGCAGTTTTGAACAAAAGATCCAGCCCATTTTTTTTTGCCCAATTCCTCAAGTGAAACAACATGTCTTCTGGTGTTTTAAATGGTAGAAAATCACTAAAAACAAAAACAACAGAAGATTCTCCCACCGCCATTTTCTTTATTGAGCTGTTTTTATAAATAACCCGGAACAAAGATAAATAAAACAGATTGCTTGCTTCAGCAGGTTCCTTTCCGAACCGGTCGACAAGCTCAATATTTATGTCTTTGACTTCTATTTCAGATTGAGCTTGTGAAAACCTCTCATAGAAACCCAGCCTCTGGTTTTCGTTTTCAATATATCCTTCAGGAATATAAGCACCCATTTCAAGGTTTACATCGGGAAACTTGTTCTTTTTATCAACACCAAGCTCCGCATTAACCTCCTCTTTTAATAATTCACAATAAAGCTCAAACCCAACAGTGCTGATGTGCCCACTTTGCTTGTGACCAAAAAGACTACCAGCCCCCCTTATCTCAAGGTCTTTCATAGATATGTCGTACCCAGAACCCAAAGATCTATACCGTTCTATTGTTTTAAGTCTTTTAAAAGAGCGACGGTCTAAATCTTTTTTAGGTATTAACAACAAACAACTTGCCCTCCTGGTGCTTCTACCTACGCGCCCACGTATTTGATATAACTGAGACAAGCCAAACCTATGTGCGTTATTAATTATAATTGTGTTAGCATTGGAAACATCCAATCCAGATTCAATAATTGACGTACAAACAAGGATGTCAATTTGCCCATTAAAAAAAGTAAGAACCTTGGATTCCAGAGACCGACTTTCCATTTGTCCATGTATATAATCAACCCTTTTTGTAGGAAAAAAACCTGATATTTTATTTTTAACAAAAGAAATTGAAGAAACTTCATTGTGAACAAAATAAACTTGGCCAGACCTAAGCAATTCTTTATTAATATGTTCTTTAATTAAACCCCAATCAAAAAACCTCACCTCGGTCAAAATAGGCTTTCTAGACCTTGGGGGTGTTTGGATCCGGGAAATGTCTCTTATACCAACAGCAGACTGTTGTAATGTTCTTGGTATAGGGGTTGCGGTTAGGGTGAGAACATCAATGTTTTTTTTTAATCTTCTAATTTTTTCTTTGTGTTTTACCCCAAAGCGGTGTTCCTCATCAATAATCAACAAACCAAGGTTTTTAAAACTTACGTCAGGCGACAAAACCCGGTGCGTTCCAACCAATAAGTCGACACTACCCTCACTCACCTTGTTTGTTATTTCTGCTTGTTCTTTCTTTGTCTTAAACCTTGATAACAGGCAAACATTTACCCCAAGTGGCCCCAACCTCTCTTTGCAGGTGATAAAGTGCTGATCAGCTAAAATTGTTGTTGGGCATAGAAAAACGCAAGACCTTTTTGAAACAACAGCTCTTACTATCGCACGCAGAGCTACTTCTGTCTTTCCAAAACCAACATCCCCACAAACCAAACGATCAACAGGGCGGTCCTCTCCCATGTCGTTTAAAACATCTTTAATAGCTTTCGTTTGGTCTGGTGTTTCTTGGTATGGGAAGCTAGAGCTAAGAGCCGCCTCAAGCTCTAAGTCTTCAACGTAGCTAAACCCCCTGGGGTTTTTTCGTTTTGCATGAATTTCAACAAGGTCTTTAACAACAAGTTGAGCAGATTTACGAGCTTTTTTCACTTCTAAGCTCCACCTAGAAGAACCAAGGCTAGATATTATTGGTTGTTTTGAAGACCCGACGTATCTTTGAATAAGGTCTAAGTTTTCTACAGATACGAAAACGCGACTGTTGTTCTTATAAACCAACTCTATCATTTCTGTTTGACCTGACGGCGTTTTTCTTATTACCAAACCAAAATACCGACCAACACCAAATTTTTTGTGTACTAAAATATCGCCAGGAGATAGGCCCGAAATACCGGTTCTATCAACAGGAGATATGTTTTTGTTTTCTGGTGGGCTCCATTTTTCAACCAACACACGCTCTTTTTTAATTTCTTGTAAAGAGATAAAAAAAGTGTCTAGCAAAGATGAATAAAAACTCTGTCCACTCATTAGATGTGAGACATTTTGAACGTTTGAAAAAGACAAGTTTAACTCATCATATTGTTTAGCCGAACCCATTAAATAAAAATTACAACCATCATTGATACCTATGTTGCTTTTAAGCTCAGAAGAAATACCAGCCTTGGTCGCAGATTTAAAATAATATGGCGAACTTCCAAAGTTAATGCCCTTACCAGAGTTTTCTTTTCTTTCAAGACTATAAAAACCTCCGTTTTTCTGCGCATAAAAGAGATGGTTTGGGTGTAAATAGTCTACAAGTGTAATATTATCAATGGTTTGTCCTCCTGTGGTGGTGGACCGAATTGTAGTTTTTATTATCTGAGTTGTTGAAGTTTGAGCGACAGGGTCAAAAAAAGAAAGGCGATCAATCTCAGAAAATGCAAACGAACAACGAACGGGAAAAACAAAATAAGGTGGATAAAAGTCTAAAACATCACCCCTTTTACTGTATGTCTTCGGATCAAAAACCGTGTCTGTTCTTTGGTATCCAAAAGAATCTAAAACCTCAACTACATCTTCAATGTTTAAATGTTTGTTAACGCTTAACTCTAAAGAACTAATTGAGTTTGTTTCTCTAGCTGGGAAAAACTGTTCTTTAATTGCCTCTGACGATGATATTATAATTGGGTTTTCTACATCTTTAGTACAGAGCAAAACCTCATCCCTAAAGCGATCCCTGTTTGTAACAAAACCAGGTACCTTTTCCGTCTTTTTTTTACATGGAAAAAAATAAACCCCATTCTGTTCCAAAGAGAATATGCACTCATAGAAAGAGTACGCAAGGTCATCCTCACTAAAACACAACAAAACCCCACCCTTTAATTTTTCTCGGAGCGACATACACAGAAAAAACAGAGCATCTTGGGTCAAGTTGTATATCCTGTCTCCTTCTGAAGCGGGTATGGTTACCTCTTTAAAAAAACCAGAGGTTTCAAAAAAATTAGTTTCACGTGAAACTGTTAACATTGTTTCTTTCTAAGATAGACAAGTAAAACTGATATATCAGAAGGGGTTATTCCGGCTATTCTAGATGCCTGACCAAGGGTTTCAGGCCTCACCAAAGAAAATTTTTCTTTCCCCTCTAGGGAGAGGCCGCTCATTGATGAATAGTCAATGTCTTTAGAAATAACTGTTTTTTCACTTGAGTTTATTTTATCTATTTCTGTTAAATGTCTTTTTATATACCCCTCGTATTTAATCTGGGACTCCACATCGAAAAACACCTCATCAGAACTCCATCTAGGAAGTTCTTTTAGATCAATATGTGAAAACTTATCCTTTGGTGCGTCAAAAATAGAAAACTCTGGGCGCTTGATAAGTTCTACCAATGGCATCTTCTGATTTATTGTTGTCTTTGTGTGTGAAACTTGGTCAGGAGAAACAGATGCTTTAACTGCGGATAAAACGGAATCCCTAAGCGCTAACCTTTTCACTATATGGTCTTGCCTTTGTTTCGTTAAGGTATTAATCATTTTTGATTTTTGAAACAACCTTACGTCTGTGTTTGAGTATCTAAGCAACAAGCGGTATTCTGCCCGCGATGTAAACATTCTATAGGGCTCTAAAGTATCTTTTGTAATCAAATCGTCTATCATAACTCCGATATAACTATCATCTCTTCTAAGGACCAACGGCTCTAATCCAGAAACAAATGCACAGGCATTTATTCCAGCGACAAGACCTTGTGCGGCTGCCTCTTCATATCCTGAGGTCCCGTTTATCTGTCCAGAAAAAAACAGCCCAGAAACATCCTTTGACTCTAGCGTTGACTTTAATTGGGAGGGTGGAAAAAAATCATATTCTATGGCATAACCAGGTCTTAAAAACTCTACGTTTTTTAAACCTTGGATAGACCTTAAGGCAGCAAGTTGGGTTTTTTCAGGGAGGCTCGTCGAAAAACCGTTTACATAAATTTGATCAGAGTTACTCCACTCGGGTTCTAAAAACAAATGGTGTGAGTTGTGGTGACCAAAGCGAAAAACCTTATCTTCAATTGATGGGCAATATCGAGGGCCAACCGCGTCAATGTCTCCTGAAAACATAGGTGAAGAAAAGGCGTTTTTTTTTATTACATCATGACAACGAGTGTTCGTTCTTATGGAGTGGCAAGGGACATTTGGCGGACTAAAAGATAAAGACGAAAGAGAAAAAGGGGTTGGGTTCTTGTCCCCAAGTTCTTCTTTTGTTTTAGACCAATCAATCGTCTTTTTGTTCAAGCGAGGTGGGGTTCCTGTCTTCAACCTTGATGATCGAAAACCTAAAGAGACAAGGCTTGTGGTTAGGCCTTCGGCGGGAGTTTCACCAAGCCTTCCTGCCGAAGCTTTCCGTTCGCCAATATGAATCACACCAGAAAGAAATGTGCCGCAAGTCAAGATACAAGAGCTACAAGAAATAATCTCACCGCTTCTAAGAACAACACCTACAACTCGACTATGTTTTATTTTTAAATCAACAACCTCACCGGTTAATACAAAAGCGGAGGACTTTTTAATTTTTTCAACAACTGTTCTTTCATATAGCCTTTTGTCGACCTGCGCTCGGGGGGACCAAACGCTTCTTCCTTTAGACCGGTTTAAAACTTTAAATTGAATACCTGCTTGATCAGCCACAGCGGCCATCGCCCCCCCCAAAAGATCAATCTCTCTAACCAGCTGTCCTTTGGCGAGGCCGCCAACAGCGGGGTTACAAGACATCCTCCCAACAGCTTGTGGGTCCATTGTGACGATACAAACCTTTAGGCCTTTAAATGAGCAAACAAGAGCGGCTTCAACACCTGCGTGCCCGCCACCAACAATAATAACATCAAAACTAGTGTTCTGTTTCACGTGAAACTTTTATTTACCAACGCAGAAGTTTTTAAAAAGATCGTTTAAAACCCCATCCGGGTTTGAAAGCCCTAGGATCTGATCTATTTGGTTAAGCGCGCATCGAACTTCAAAAGAAATCAGCTCATACTCGGGCACGGTTTTTTTTGAAAGCGTTAGTGCTTTGTGTAGGTGGTTGTTTGATTTCGAAAGAGCAAGACTTTGTCTTTTGCTTATAAGGGTAATGTCAGAGTCACTCTTTTTAGAGCCAACTATGGTTGAGTGTATAAGCTTTTTTAGGGAATTTATTCCACGACCTGTTTTAGCCGAAATGTAGACTGAATTGTTCGTGGAGAGAAAATTATTTTGGTTTTTTTCTAAATCAATTTTGTTAAAAACTGCAATTTCTTGATCTCTAAGTTCATAATTATCAGATACATGTAAAACAACCAGGTTTAACCAAGATTTATTTTTTTCTTTTATTGCTCGACGTATACCTTCACTTTCTATGTTCTCTTTCGTTTTTCTGATACCTGCAGTATCAACAAGCCTAATAGGGAGGCCTTCTAAGATCGCGGTCTCTTCTATTGTGTCTCTGGTTGTTCCGGGTGTTGCGCTGGTAATAGCCCTGTCTCTACCCAACAACCTGTTTAACAAAGTTGACTTTCCCACATTAGGTTTCCCAACAATAGCAACCCGGGGTTCATAAAAATAGGGCTCTACTTTTTTATATTTTTCTATAATCTTCTCAAAACTCATTGATATATAAGTAATTGATTTTACTAAAAATAACACATCTTCTTTGCTTATCTCTTCTTCCGATACATCAAGGGTGTGTTCTATATATGACAGGACCTTTATTGTTTTATCCCTTAGCTCATTTAACACCAAAGATACTTCTCCAGATATTGCCTTTGCGCTTAAAGACGCCGAATTTTTTGACTTAGACTCAATTAAAGCCGCAACGGCTTCCGCCTGGACTAGATCTATTTTCCCGTTTAAGAAAGCTCTTTTTGTAAACTCACCAGGCTCAGCCGGTCTCAGGCCATAATTAATCAAAATCTCCGATATGCTGTCTATTATAATTTGGTTCCCATGGCAATTAATTTCAACAACATCCTCCCCGGTATAAGATCTGGGCGCTCTGTAAAAGACAATCAAAACAGAGTCCAATTTCTCTTTATTTGCACCATATACCGTTATCGTCTGAGGGCTTCTTTTTTTAAAATAATCTTTAGGTTTTCCCGACAAGGTTGAAACGGCGCCAATCGCTTTTGTACCAGAGATTCTTAATATCGCTATTGCCCCTGAACCAGGCGGTGTCGCTTGTGCAAAGATTGAATCCTCGCTAATCATATATATCCTTGTCTTAGGTCTTACTCAAAGCAGCGGCCGGGGTCTTCTTGGTAATCGCCTGTTGAAGGATCGTTAAAATATTGAAAAGCGTGTAATATAGGTTTAACCCAGAAGGAAAGGAATTAAACAGTAAGAAGAAAAACCCTGTCATAAAATACATCATCATTTTCTGCTGTGGTTGCTGCGCCGAAGCCGGTGACATCATTTTCTGTTGCAAAAACATTGAAACCACCATAATCACTGGGAGAACCGCCACCTGCGAACCGTAGATCGGGATTGTGAACGGAAGATAAAAAATTGTATCTGGTGCAGAGAGGTCTTTTATCCAAAAAACAAAAGGCTCGGCCCTGAGCTCAATAGTTGACCGAAACACTTGGAAAAGAGCCAATAAAAGCGGCATCTGTAAAAGCATAGGGAGGCAGCCACCAAGGGGGTTTACACCCCGCTCTTTATAAAGTTTCATTGTTGCTTCATTTACCTTTTGCGGGTTGTTTTTATATTTTTCTTTTATTGAGGTAAGCTCAGGGGCAAGTTCTTGCATAGCGGCTGTGGATTCATAACTTTTTTTAGTAAGAGGATAAACCAAAATCTTAACCATAACAGAAAACAGTATTAGCACAAGGCCGTAATTAGGAATGTAGGTTTGCATCTTTTTTAAAAGCCAAAGAACGCCTTTCGAAATAGGTCTAATTAACGAAAAACCAAAATTCATCACCTGGTCTAGACCGGCTCCCGCATTTTTAATACGATCATACTCTAGAGGGCCAAGGTAAATCCGCAGAGAGCTTTGCTTTGATGACGGCATGTGTATTGCCATGTCATAAGTCTCTATGTTGTTTTTGTTGGAGCCATTTAATGAGACTGAACTCACATCAGTTGGTGATTCAGGCAAGAAAACGGTTATAAAGTACTTGGTTCTAATTGCACACCACTCAGCCGACCCCTTGAAGCTTTCTGATTTTGCAGATCCGCTTTTTGCCTTTAGATCTACTAGTTCACCCCCTTGGTATACAAAAGAAGAAAAATATGTTTGGTCATCCTGGGTGTTTTTTTCGGTACTGGATAGCCCGCCATACCAACCAACCGAATATATTCCTGAAAAAATATTTTCCGTTGTATTAACTAGGTCAATATCTAGATCAATAAAGTAGTCGTCTGGATAGAATGTTAAAGATTTTTTAATTGTTTTTTGGTTGCCAACCTCAACACTGAAACTGAAGGTTGTGGGGGACCCAATGTCTCCCCCGAAGTTAGATTTTGATGGCACCCAAGGGGCGCTTAGGTCTACATCTTGACCATCAATATTTTTATACTCAATCCTGAGGTTTTCTTTATTTAAATCATTAATGAGGTTTATATATGTGCTATCTTTATACGTGTGGTCAAAAATTTCAAAAGATTGGATCGACCCTCCGTGTTTGGAGGATAGGATAGCTTTATATAAATCTGTCTTAATGGTGTATTTGGTTTCTTCGGAATATCCCTTAACAGGTTTAAGGTCTCTTTCTTCTTTAGCTGAAGAAAGAGAAGAACTTGTTTCCACTCTATCGGTGTTTACATAATCATTTATTATGGGCTCTTGCTCTACAACCAGGCTATCTTGTTGTTTTGGCAATGGGGAAACAAGCTCCATGTAAAAAGGAGTAAAAAGAAGTACAAGAGCTATTAAAAAAAAGGCTAAAAGGGTATTCCGGTCCATTTAAGATCCTATGATAACAAAACTCAGTAAAAACAAGTTTTTTGTGAAGTGCATGTGTACCTGATTAGAGGGTTGTGGCCTAAACACATATGATAAAGAAGGGGCTACACAGAAATAATCTTACGTCCCTTTTTTCGCCTTCTTCTCAAAACATTTCTCCCGCCTACGGTTTTCATTCTCGACCGAAAGCCGTGTTTGTTCTTTCTTTTTCTTTTGCTAGGCTGGTAAGTACGTTTCATTTTTTCTTAATAATTAACTTACAAAGCTACTAAACAGGAGGTAACAAGACAAAAGTAAATTTTAGTAGACGGCAATTTGATTTTTAATTTAAACAATGGCATTACTTTATAAAAAAACAGTAATTTTTAGGGGTAACGGAGATGTGGATAACCTGTGGATAACTTTTTATATGGAACACAGTATACTCTGGTCTTTAGTCGAGAAAGAGCTCGGGAAAAAATTGCCGACTCATGCAATTAATACATGGTTTGACCCAATAAGGTCTGTTGCCCTTTCCAGCGGTGAGCTGGTACTTGAGGTTCCAAACCAGTTTTTTCTTGAATGGATTGATGCGCACTACAACAGAATCCTTGAAAGGGCAATTAATGCTGTCACAAATGAAAAAACAACTTTCAAGTTCATCGTCTCCACAAACAATACTGAACCTACCATAGAAGACAATGTTCTAAAAGAGCCTCCATCTATTTCAAGAATTAATAACCCGAGTTTAAATAAGAGTTATTCATTCGAAAACTTTATTGAAGGGGGAAACAATCAGTTTGCTAAAAGCGCGGCTGAGACTGTAGCGTCCAACCCAGCTAAAAGGTCATTCAATCCGCTCATCATATATGGGGGAGTGGGACTTGGGAAAACGCACCTCATACACGCGATAGGGAATTCAATAATGTCCCAAGGCAGAGATTTTAACGTTGTTCTGGCAACTAGCGAAAAATTCACATTAGACTTTGTGAACAGTCTCAGAAAAAACAAAACAGTGGAATTCGCTAAAGAGTATAGAAAAGCTGACGTTTTGCTAATTGATGACATACAATTTTTCAGAGGTAAGGAGCAGACACAAGAACAATTCTTTCACACCTTTAACGAGCTCTATCAATCGGGTAAACAAATTGTCCTCACTGCAGATCGTTACCCAGGAGAAATGCAGGGGCTTCAAGACAGGCTTCTCTCACGGTTTCAGTCTGGTCTCTCCGTTGATATACAGCCTCCTGACTTTGAAGTGAGGGTGGCTATCCTCCTAGAAAAGGCAGAACAAAATGGAGTAAGTCTCCCCTATGACATAATGGAATTTATTGCCACCCACATTAAGAATAACATTCGCGACTTAGAGGGCACAATCATTAGGATCCTTGCAAAGTCGTCTTTAATGAACCAAGACATTGATTTTAACATGGTAAAAGATGTGGTAAAAGAGAGGGCTGGAAAAACCATACCTTCTAACATTAGAATAGAAGACATTGTAAGGAGAGTTTCTCGCATATTTCAAATTGCCGAAAAAGAAATTGTTGGGAAAAGCAGGAAAAGAGAAATAGTTGAAGCCAGGCAAGCGGCAATGTATTTATCTAGAAAAATTATTGGGGATTCCCTGAACAACATAGGTGTTTTTTTTGGAGGAAGAGACCATACAACAGTGATCCATGCACTGGGTAATATTGAGAAAAAGGAGGCTCAAAATTTAGAAGTTGGTAAAAAAATCAAAATGATTGAAAATGAGCTTTCCCTCGCCCAATTCTAACATAAATCAATGAGGATAAACATTAAAACTAATTGTTTTGTTTTAGTTCAGAATATATTATAATTAATGCCCGCTATTTTGTGAACCTATAGCAAAATTGGGTGTCTAAGTTATAAGTGGTATGTACAAAATATTTAAAAAGGAGAAAAAAATGAAATTAAATAAGCTAACTGTTTCTATTTTTACCTTCACCTTGGTTTTTATCACAGGGTGTTTAGAGGTTTCTGTTAATCAGCCAACACAAGTACCAGCAGGTCAAACCGTATCTGCCTCAGTTCAGGTTGTTTTATCTGCAGATCCGCAGATTGGATCAGGTGATGACAGAAGAATGATGTTTGCTGTTAATAAACCAACAGGTTGGGTTATTGATTCTATAACCTATTCATCTCCAGAGTATGGAGCCGGACAGTTTAACTATTTAGGAGACGCAGTAGAGTCTGATGATAGACCAGGAGGAGCAGATTCGCTTTGGGAAAGTGCGGTTGAGACCCTTTATCCTTCTGTTTCTGGTATGGGGTGGGCCATGTATGAAAGCGACACCGAAGACAGCACCTCATCCATGCTGACAGGATCTAACCCGGATACGATCAATGTTACTGTAAATTTTTCTAGTACAGATGAAGAGGGAATGTTTCATCTTGGTTATTATGTAAACCTCTCGAACCATCTACCTGAAGACCATGATCAAATTGTTCATGCGCCCATGGAGTCCTGGACGCCAGATGTTGTGATCAACGAAATTATGTATAACCCACTACATTCAACTGGGTCAACTAATGACGATGGAGAGTTTGTTGAATTATACAATAATAGTCCTGTAGCGCTCGATATATCAGGTTGGAGTTTTGTAGAAGGCTTTTCATACACATTTCCTGCTGGAGCCTCTATTCCCGCACATGGGTACATAGTGGTGACTAGAGACAGCGCCGAGTTCTTTGCTCAGCACGGTCACTACGCTGATTATAGCGGTGGCTGGACTGGGTCTTTAAGTAATAGCGGAGAAGCTCTTACCATTGCTGATTCTTCAGGTGCGCAAATGGATTCAGTGAGGTATGATGATAACTCCTCTTGGTCACATACAAGTGCAGCTGATGGAGGAGATGGATTTAGTCTTGAGCTAAAACACTCACATATGGATAATAACTTACCATTAAGCTGGGCAGCTAGCCTTGTGCAAAATGGTACACCCGGTTATGCCCGGTCTGCGGTTGTTACCTTTAGCGTAGACGTGAGTGATACACTTGCTTCACTAAACACAACTCGCGCAAATGTATATGTGAGAGGCAATTTCTCAGATATGGATCCAATGGGTCCACCGATGCGGCCTCATGAGTCAGATCTTTTGTTATTGTCAGATGATGATAATGACAATGTTTTTACTAGAATGGATACTCTTCTTACTGGAAAACATTACCACTACACATACGTGATTGTGGCGGGGTCGGATACTATAGAAGCGGGTCCTGGAGATAACTGCGGACCAACGGGTAGTTCACCTTTCCAGCCAGACTACGAGCTTGATCTCGTAGATCCGGTAGTGAATCCGCCTGCAGAGACAGTTTGTTTTGCCTCTTGCCACGAG
>MDSY01100499.1_pt1 | contig 21607 bp, 17 predicted proteins | sample 811131 | NCBI WGS metagenome assembly MDSY01 (sample SAMN05326643, study PRJNA326480) | marine metagenome | isolation source: seawater | place: Atlantic Ocean: South West | collected 2010 | reverse complement strand
TTTTGCAAATAAATACTCTGATGATCTAACTACTAAAAACATAAATGGTTCGTTAGGTTGGATAAATAAAAATGATTTCGCTAATGAAGATTTAATGTCGGTTATTCCAAGTTTAGAGTTAAACAAATGTTCTGTTCCTATAAACACTGGTGATGGTGTTCATTTGTTATATGTTAGTGATGTTAAACCAGGTGGTGTCCCTAACTTAGAAAACAACTGGCCTTTTATAGAACAAATAGCTCTAAACAAAAAAAAGATAGACCTTTTTAATGAAATGATTAAACAAAAATCAACGGCTTATTTTATTAAGAGTTTTATTAATTAAATATCAACAAAACTTCCTTTGTTTTGTTGTTAGAGTTGTTTTTTTTAATATATATATAAAAATTATAGACATATAAACAATTTCTAAACATAATGTATTTTTTTAATAGAACTTTATAAAACATTTATATAAACAAGTTTAAAGGTTTTTTATTTCTTCATTTCAACAAATTAACAATATATATAAATAATATAATTTTAATTATTTAAAAGATATTTTTATTAACAAAAAATTATTATCTCTTTTAAAAAAATAGTTGTTAAGAATTATATATTTAACTAATCTAAAAAGATGAATTTTAATATATTTTAAAATAAATCTAAAAAAACATGAAAATAAAAATAAATAGAAATATACTATTAGAGACATTACAGAAATTATCAAAAGCAGCACCAACAAGATCCACAATACCTATTTTAAACAGCTTTCTTTTTTTAACAGAGACAAATTCATTACAAATTAGAGCAACAGATTTAGAAATAACTTTAATTTCTACAATTTCAGCCGAAATTCAAGAAACAGGTAGTATTGCAATACCTCAAAAAACATTAATAGAAATAACATCTGCTTTACCAGAAACAGAAATGGTTATAGAGGTTGAAGAAAACAACAATATAATTATTAAAACAAAAGAAGGAAATTATAATATATCTGGAACGAGTTCAGAAGAATATCCAAATATTCCCCAAGTAGATAATAAAAAAGAAATAAATATTAAATCTAAAAAACTAAAAGAACTTGTTAATAAAACGGTTTTTGCATTAAGCAAAGATGATACAAAACCGTCTTTAATGGGCGCGTATATGGAGATTCTGAAAAATCAAATAAGTTTAGTTGCAACAGACGGTCACAGATTATCATACGTCAAAAACGAAGATTTTTCTTCCGAGGGATATGAAGGGTCATTAATAATACCAAAAAAATTTCTAAACCTTATATTAACATTATTAGATACACAAAAAGACACAACAATTTGGGTTGGGGAAAACCATATAACCACCACTTTTGGAAACATAACCGCATTTTCAAGATTAATTGATGCGCAGTATCCCAACTTCAGAGCAGTTATTCCACAAAACAACGAGAAAATAATGATAGGAAAAAAAGAAGAAATATTATCATCTGTTAAAAGAGTGGGAATTTTCTCAAACAGGGAAACAAGACAAATAGATTTTATTATTGATCAAAACAAGTTGATTATTAAAACAGAAGATTCAGAGAATGCAACAAAAGCAAAAGAAAGTTTAGCTGTAAATTATAATCAAGAAAGTATTACAATAGGTTTTAATGCAAACTACTTATCTGATATTTTAAATCATATAGAAACAGAAAATATTATAATGAGATTAAACACTCCAATATCAGCAACATTGTTTAGTTCGGAAAACAATGATAAAAACACAGATAAACAAGTAATGTTATTAATGCCTATGAGAACTAGTACAATGTAAAAAAACAACAAGCGGGACCACATATATTATTGCAATCATTAAAAAAAGTTTTAAAAGACACACTTAATAAAACAGGTGTAAAAAAAAACATAGAAGCAAACAAAACACATTTAATTTGGGCAGATGTAGTTGGAGAGAAAATTTCTAAAAACGTTGAAACCAGAGAAGTTAAAAAAGGTGTATTATATTTAGTAGCAAAAACACCAGTTTGGAGAAACGAAATAAACTTAATTAAAAAAAAAATAATAGATAAATTAAACAAAAAGCTAAAAAAAAATATAATTAGAGATTTAAGGATAAAATAATGGTAAATCAAACAAAAGAATACAGTGCAGAAAAAATATCTGTTTTAAAAGGTCTTGAGGCAGTTAGAAAAAGACCAGCTATGTATATTGGAGATGTTGGAAAAAGAGGTTTACATCATTTAATAAGTGAAATTGTTGATAATAGCGTTGATGAAGCATTGGCAGGTTTTTGTGATGAGATAAAAGTTGTCTTTAATGAAGATAATTCGGTTTCAGTAGAAGATAATGGAAGGGGTATTCCTGTAGACATTCATAAAGAAGAGAAAAAACCTGCTCTCGAGGTTGTTATGACTGTCTTACATGCGGGAGGTAAGTTTGACAAAGGTTCTTATAAAGTTTCCGGTGGTTTGCATGGTGTGGGTGTTTCGGTTGTAAACGCTTTATCTGTCTGGTTAGAAGCAGAAATAAAAAGAGATGGAAAAAAATATCACCAGAGATATGAAAGAGGAAACACCGTTTCAAAGTTAAAAACCATAGGAAGTTCAAAGTCTACAGGTAGCAAGGTTACTTTTTTACCAGATCCAGATATTTTTAACTCTGTAAATTGGGATTATGAGATTATAGCTGAAAGATTAAGAGAATTAGCTTACTTAAACAAAAAACTAAAGATCTCTTTTTTAGATAAAAGAAAAGATAAAAACAATGAAGAGAAAACTTTTAGATATAAAGGAGGATTGTCTGACTACGTGAAGTTTCTCGACTCTTCTAATTCTGCTCTACATGAAAAAGTTATAACTGTCATTAAAGAAGATAACGATGTTCCTGTTGATGTGGCTTTAAGATATAACGATGGTTTTAACGAAAATATATTAACTTTTGTAAACAACATTAATACAATTGAGGGTGGAACACACCTTTCTGGTTTTAGATCAGCTTTGACCAGATCATTAAACAGTTATGCAACAAAAAACAATTTAATCAAGACAAATAAAAGTGAAAAAATAACCCTATCTGGTGAAGACTTTAGAGAAGGTTTAACAGCGGTTATTTCTGTTAAGGTTGCAGAACCACAATTTGAAGGTCAAACAAAGACTAAGTTAGGAAACGGAGATGTGAAAGGTATAGTTGATGGTGTTTTATATGAAGGCATTCAAGAATTTCTTGAACAAAACCCATCGATAGGTAAAAGAATAATAGAGAAGGCTTTGTTATCAGCAAGAAGTAGAGCAGCCGCAAAAAAAGCAAGAGAGTTAATTCGAAGAAAAAGCGCTTTAGAGGGAGGTTCTCTTCCTGGAAAACTAGCAGATTGTTCAAGTAAGGATCCAGAGAGATGTGAGTTGTTTCTAGTTGAGGGAGACTCTGCTGGGGGGTCAGCCAAACAAGGAAGGGACAGAACTTTCCAAGCAATTTTACCATTAAGAGGAAAAGTGATTAATGCTGAAAAAGCACGAATTGACAAACTCTTGTCAAACAATGAAATTCAATCTATAATAACAGCATTAGGTGCAGGTTTTGGTGGAAATGGAGATTCAGAAGAGTTAGAGAAGCGTTCTGGTGCAGAATTTGATTTAAACAAATTAAGATATAATAAAATTATAATTATGACAGATGCAGATATTGACGGAAGTCATATAAGAACATTGCTTCTAACATTTCTTTATAGAAAGATGCCCGAATTGATTACAAATGGAAATGTTTATATTGCCCAACCACCATTATATAAAGTTAAACAAGGTAAAAAAGAGCAATATGCTTATAATGAAGAAGAGAGAGAATTTATATCTGAGAGATATTTAAAAGATAATAAAAATCAAAAAATTGATTTACAAAGATATAAAGGTCTTGGAGAGATGAATGCTGAGCAATTATGGACAACAACAATGGATCCAGAAACCAGAACTTTGTTAAAAGTTTCTGTAGAAAGTATAAGTGAAGCATCAAAACTTTTTATGGATTTGATGGGAAGTGATGTTGAAGCAAGAAGAGATTTTATTACAAGTCACGCAAAGTTTGTGGTTAACCTAGATGTTTAAAAACTAAAGGAAAAAAATGAATGATTTAACATCAAGAGACATGTCGGTTAATAGAGATATTGTCGATGAAATGAAAGATAGTTATATAAACTACTCAATGTCAGTTATTGTTTCAAGGGCACTACCTGATGTAAGGGATGGTTTAAAACCCATTCACAGAAGAATATTGTATGGAATGAACGAACTGGGATCACAATGGAATAGACCTTATAAAAAATCAGCAAGAATAGTTGGTGATGTTATGGGAAAATATCACCCACACGGAGATTCTTCTATTTATGATTCATTGGTGAGAATGGCTCAATATTTTTCAATGAGACATGAACTTGTTGATGGACAGGGAAACTTTGGTTCTGTCGATGGAGACAATGCCGCGGCTATGCGTTATACAGAAGCAAGAATGACTAGGTTTGGCGCTGAAATGTTGAGAGATCTTGAAAAAGATACTGTGGATTGGCAACCAAACTTTGATGAAACTTTGCAAGAACCGACAGTCTTACCAACTGTAATACCAAACTTACTTGTAAATGGTTCTGAAGGGATTGCTGTGGGTATGGCAACAAAAATACCACCACACAATTTAACAGAAATTATCAACTCAACTGTTGCATTCATCGATAACCCAGATATTACTATAGACGAGCTTATGGAATTTACACAAGGACCTGATTTTCCAACAGGAGGAACTATTGAGGGTTTAGATGGAATTAAAGAAGCATATAAAACAGGTAGAGGAAAAATAAGAGTAAGAGCGAATGCTTTTATAGAAACATTAAAAGGAAGCAAATCCAATATCGTTGTAAATGAAATACCATATCAAGTGAATAAGGCAAGTTTAATTGAAAAAATCGCAGATTTAGTAAGATCAAAAAAAATTGAGGGAATTGCGGATATAAGAGATGAGTCTGATAAAGATGGTATGAGAATTGTTGTTGAAACAAAAAGAGATGTGGTTCCAGAAGTTATATTAAACCAACTATATGTTAACACTCAAATGAAAGATACTTTTGGTGTTATTCTTTTAGCTCTTGTTGATGGTGTTCCTAAGGTTTTAAACCTGAAAGAAGTAATCAAACTTTTTGTTGATCATAGACATGATGTATTAATAAGAAGGACAAATTATGAATTAAATCAAGCAGAAGCTAGAGCCCATATACTCGAGGGTCTAAAAGTTGCTTTAGAAAACATAGACCAAGTTATTGATATAATCAAAGGAAGTAAAGATCCAAAACAAGCAAAAGAGGGTTTGATTAATGCTTTTGATTTAACAGAAAAACAATGCCAAGCAATTCTAGATATGCGATTACAAAGATTAACAGGTTTAGAGGTTGATAAAATAAATCAAGAATATAAAGAAATAATTCAATTAATTTCCGAGCTCAAGGGAATTCTAGATAGTCATACAAAACAAATGTCAATTATAAAAAGCGAGCTTGTTGAAATAAGTGAAAAATATGGAGAAGAAAGAAAAACAGAGATTGTACCAGTAGGAACCACTTTTTCAGTTGAAGATATGATAGTAGATGAAGATGTTGTTTTGACTTTTACCCATAATGGTTATGTAAAAAGAACCGCTGCTTCAACTTATAGAAGCCAAAGAAGAGGGGGCAGGGGACTGCAGGGAGCAGGAGCAAAAGAAGAAGATTTTGTTGAAAACATTTTTGTAGCAAGTACACATGACCACATATTATTTTTTTCCGACAAAGGAAAATGTTACTGGCTAAAAGTACATGAAATACCCCCAGGCGGAAGGGCATCAAAAGGCAGAGCTGTTGTTAATATGTTGGGAACAGAACCTGAAGAAAGAATTAAAGCATTTGTAAGTGTTAAAAACTTTGATGATGATCATCACATAATAATGGCAACCAAAAATGGAAAAATTAAAAAAACATCTCTCTCTGCTTATAGTAAACCTAGAAAAGGTGGTATTTACGCTATTAAGATCAATGAGGGAGATGAACTGATTGAAGCTAGGATAACTAATGGTGAAAACGATATAATACTAGGAACAAGAGAAGGTAAGTCTATAAGATTTCCTGAAACAGACGCTAGGCCCCAAGGAAGAAACACACAAGGCGTAACTGGCATAAAACTATCTTCTAAAGATGATTGTGTTGTAGGTATGGTCGTGGTCAGAAGAGAGGGAACTATTTTAGTTGCTACTGAAAAAGGTTTTGGAAAAAGAACAGATGTTATGGCTTTTAGGGTTCAAAAAAGAGCTGGAATGGGTGTTATGGCAATGAGAACTAATGAAAAAGTAGGAAAAATGGTTGCCATTATGGAAGTTGTTGACTCTGATGATTTAATGGTAATTACAGACAGGGGTGTCTTGATAAGGCAACCAATTGAAAAAATAAGAACTATAGGTAGAGTTACTCAAGGTGTTAAATTAATTAAATTAGATGAAGGCTCAAAAATTTCTTCTCTAAGCCGAGTGATTCATGAAGATGATGATGAGGATTTAGAAAACCCTGATAATTCTAACATAGAAACAATAGATGAGGCGAATGATAAAGGTTGATAAACCGACATGACCTAATAAAGATCAAAGAAAAGATAAACAATTCAATCCTGGTTAATAATATACCAAATCACAATGTTGAAATAGTTGCTGTTACTAAAACATTTTCAAGCGAAGCAATATTAGCTGCTTTTGAAGAAGGGATTCTAAACATTGGAGAGAATAAAATCCAAGAAGCAGAATATAAATTTCCCCAACTTCCTAATTTGCCAAAGTTAAAAAAAAGATTAATAGGTCATTTACAATCCAATAAGGTTAACAAAGCAATTAACCTTTTTGATACTATAGATACAATTGATTCAAAAAAAATAGCTCAAAGGTTAGATAATTCACTGAAAAAAACAAATAAAACAAAAGAAGTTTTACTTCAGGTGAATGCATCTAAAGATATCGCAAAACATGGATTTGATCTAAAAGACCAAGAACAAATGTTGGATGTAATTAACTATAAACATCTGGTTGTAAAAGGCTTGATGACTATAGGAGAGTTTACTAAAGATGAAAAAAAAACCAGAAAAACTTTTATTTTACTAAGGCAATTAAAAGACAAGTTAAATGATCAGCTTGAAAGTGACAAAAAACTAACTGATTTATCAATGGGTATGTCATCAGATTTCAACATAGCAATAGAAGAAGGATCAACTCAAATTCGACTAGGGACAGCATTGTTTGGTTCAAGATAATGAGCCTAATTTATTTTGTTAATTTGCCAAATTTAAATTCCTTTAAAAAAAAGTTAATAGGTGGTCACCATAAAATAGAATTTAAAGATTATCAAATCATCACACCATGTAATTTAGACATTAAAACATTTTCTCCTTCAAATTTTAATTCAATTAAAGAGGTTTTAGGTGAAAATCATCTAATAATTTTTGAAAAAATTAAAAATCCAAATAAATTTGTTCAAATAGTTGATCATATCAATAAAACAGGCTATAATCCTTTAGTAGGTAACACACCATTTAAAAACAAACCAAGGTTTCCAGATGTTTCTAAAATATATGACAAAAAGAATTACGGTATAAATCAAATCATATCTACCTCAGTAGGATTTGAAATGTACAATAACTTAAACGAAATGAACATTAATGAATACATATCTGTTATATCAATTGTAGCAAGCTATGTTGGATGGAAAATTACTGGTATTGGTTATTCAGATAGTATAGTTGAAAAACAAGTTTTAAATGAGTGTATGAGCTTTGCACATTATAATTTATAATTATAATTTAATCTAATGAAATCAACAAAATTATTTATATCACTTAAATTAAAACTATATTCAACCTTAGGGTATTTAATATTAAAATTTATTTTTTTGACAAACAAAAAAGAAGACTTTGGATTGGAAAATTTAGCAAAAATTAAACTTGAAAAAAGGCCAGTAATGATTTGTTCTTGGCATGGAAGATTGCTTTTTCCAGTTTTTAATTTAAACAATTTAAATTTTTTTGCATTAGCAGGATTACACGAAGACGCAGAAATAATATCAGGAATTTGTGAAAAATTAGGTTGGAAAATGATTAGAGGATCAAGTTCAAACGGTGCTTATAAAGCTTATAAAGGCATTTTAGATAAATTAAGTTCAAACAAAAAAATTTATTTAACACCAGATGGACCAAAAGGCCCTATTCATATTATTAAAAATGGAATCGTTCAAGCTTCAATAAAAAAAGAAGCATTGATTTTACCAATGTCAGGAATATCTTCAAAAAACTGGAAAATAAAAAACTGGGATTTATTTCTTGTTCCAAAACCATTTGGAAGAATTTTAAATATTTATGGAGATATAATTGATACTAAAAAAATAAACAATCCAAAAGAACTAAAAATAAAAATAACAAAAGAATTAAATAGAATAGAAAAGAAAACGAATGAATGGTTTTAAAGCCATTAAATTGCCTTTGTTTTACTCTTTAAGGATTTTTTATTTTTTAATAATTCTTATAAGAAATTTTCTCTATGATATAAAATTAATAAAAGTTAAGAAATTTAAGAAACCAGTTATTGGAGTAGGAAATATTACAACTGGAGGTACTGGAAAAACTCCAATGGTAATTGAAATTGCAAAAATTTTAGTTCAACTTAATATAAAACCGGTTATCATAAGTAGGGGTTATAAAAGAAGCTCTAAAGGAACGGTTATTGTTTCAGATAATAATAATATTTTAGCATCAGTGACAAAAGCAGGAGATGAACCTTTATTAATGGCAAATAAGTTAAAAAACATTCCAATTGTTGTAGATAAAAATCGGTATAGGGCAGCTCAAATTGCGTCATCTAAGTTTGATTTTGATGTTGTGATTTTGGATGATTCATTTCAACACAGAAAAATATTTAAGGATTTAAACCTGGTTATGATTAATTATCAAGAGAAGGATAAAAATTATAGGTTGCTACCAGTAGGTAGATTGAGAGAACCACATGGTTCCTTAAAAAGATCAGATTTAATTATTTGGAGTAAATATAATAAAAATCTTAAAACATCAAATTTTAACAAAAAAATAATCAAATCATCAAAAGAACAATTGTTTACAACCATTGATTTAAAAAAACGATTTTCTAAAAAATATAATATTTTAGTTTTTTGCGCAATAGGAGACCCTCAATCCTTTATAGATCTTTTAAATTCTAATAAATTAAATATCGTTCACAAAATAATTTTCAAAGATCATCAAAAACTGTCAATAAAAAAACTTAATGAATTAATTGATTTGAAAAATAAATATAATGCAGATTATATAGTTACAACTGAAAAAGATTGGGTAAAACTACCCGAAAGTTTTAAAAAAAATAAAATATTTAAATTTTTTGAATTAGAAGTAAAGTTTAAAAATAATGATAAAAAATTATTACTTGAAAAAATAATAAAACTAATTTGATGTAGCCACACCAACACTAAACATGGTACCTACAAAAGCCAACAAAAGTGGCCAACTGCTTGATATAAATTGTTGAGAAGAGGGGTCATCATAAACATGAATTGAAAATTCATGAGATGTTGTTGCTCCCCTTTCATCTATTGCTGCTATAATTACATTATTAACACCTCTTTGTGTTAATCTTGGTTTCCAACGCAACATACCATTATCAGGATTAAATTTAGCGTATTTTGGAATTTTAATGGCTCTAAGTTGGACATTATCATTATTTAAATCTTCTGTTACCATTCTATATCTGTATTCAAAATTTGAGAGAGCTACTGGTTTTGGTTGAGTAATTATCGTTGGTGATATATTTACAAACAGTCTGGTTTCTTGAAAATCTGATACAAGACCGTCGCTTGTCTCAACCTCAAAAACATTCCCATTGATTTGAGATTCTTTTGGTTTCCAACTAATTTTTCCATCCCTGGATATTTGCATCCCTTTTGGAGCTTTTGTTAATTTATAGGTTAGATCTCTGTCAGAGTTTTTGTCTTCAACAACAACCGAATATCTATAAAGATCATCCACCCGTGCAGATTTTGGTGCCGTAGATATTATTGTTGGAGGATGATTTACATATAAATCAAAACTTTGTTCATCCATTGAAAATCCATCTGAAACCATGAACGTGATTTTATGATTATCAAATTGAGAATTACTAGGAGTCCAATTTATTTTTCCGTTATTTGGGTTTATGAACATCCCATCTGGAAAATCTAATAGTGTGTATTGTTTGAATGGAACTTTACTGACATTTACTTTTGGTGGTTTTCCGTTGTTTCCATCAAAAAAATGGAAAAGAACATCTTGAAGTTTAGGAGTTTTTCCATCTATAGAATTTATTATTACAAATAATTTATTATTTTCCCAGAAAATATTTTGAACATATTTTTTTAAATTTATTCTCGACACACTTTCCTCAATGAGTTGATCTTGATTTGTTTTTTCATTTTCATAATCTATTAAAATCGACTTTTTTAATTTGAATTCGCCTATATATCTATCTATGTTGTCAACGAAAAGATCATCTTCTATTTCAACTGAAAATACACGAGAGTTTTTTATATTGTTTATAGCTGTAATATTATCAAACAACATTAAACTACCTTTGTTTAAATCTTTTAACTCAACTTGATAATTGAAAACTTCACCAACCGTTCCAATTGTTGGAGGGTCAGAAATGATTTTTACAGCCGAGTTTACAAAAAAATTATATTTTTCTACTCTACTAGTATGACCATCAGAAATTTCAATCTCAGCTGAAGAAAAATCTAAATTATTTTCTGATGGAATCCATAGAATTCTTCCACTTGAAGGATCAATTCTCATTCCATCTGGCATTGCTATTGGTTCGTATCTAACAATATCAAATTCATTTGGGTCATTGATTTCTAATTGAAAGTCGAAAGTATCATTGACAGTTATTTTGGTCATAGATTCTGGAGTATTAGCAAAAATTGGTGGATGGTTGACAAATATTTTTACATATTGAGTATCAACAGCAACACCGTGATTAGTAGAGACAACAAATCTTTGGGTATCAATTTGAGTGGACTGTGGTGTCCAAGTTATTTTTCCAGTGCTATCTATTTTCATCCCATATGGACCATCAACCAAAGAGTATTTTAGCTCATCTGACTTATCTTCAGGCATGCTTACTTCCAATTGGTAAAAATATTCCTCATTAACAGTTCCAAAGTTTTCTGGTAGAGATGTGATAGCAACTTGACCTCTTGAATATAGTTTGAAAGATTGTATATCTCTATCAAAACCATCTGAGGAAATTATTCTCACATCATAAATATTTATGTGTGATTTATCAGTCTGCCATCTCAATCCACCTTGTTGATTTATTTCCATACCTTCTGGTGCTTCTTCAAGAGTGTATCTTATAAAAGCATCTTCATTATTATCAAAAGTATGAACTTTATATTGGAATAAATCACCAGCAACAAATTCTGTAATTTCTGGGTAAGATACAATTTCAGGTGGATCATTAACATAAACCCAAAACTTGGATTCAACAGTTGCTAATTCTGGAACAACTTGATATGTTACTACACCATCATCATCGGTTGTTATTATATCTACTCTTTCACCAACTTTCATTTTTAACATAAATGATAGTTGATATGCACCAAGTTGCATTTCATCTGGAACCCATTCAATAGATTTTGTGTCGTAATGAAAATACATACCCCTAGGTGGTGAATCTATCCATCTAAAACTAAAAAACTCTTTGTCTTCATCCTCAGGAATTGTGTAGGCAAAAGTTTGATGAACCGGTAATACATATGATGGTAAAATACCAAGTGGAAGTGGTATTCCTTCTGATGGTATTACATCATCAATAATATTTGCCGTATCTGGAGTAGTAATTTTTGGAATATATGTATCAACGAGTATTTCTTCAGGATATTCTGGAATATAACCTAACTCAAAATAAAACAATTCATTTTCTTCTCCATTCCAGCCACCCGCAATTACGGTACCCAAATAAATCTGGTCGATAATTTCTGGTATGACAGAAAAAATTTGAGGGCTATCTGAATTGTTAGTTCCGTTAATAGAAAAATATTCATTTAATCTCGGTTCATTTTGGCTTCTGCCATATGAAACAGTTATAATACCTTGTTCCCCGCTAATAAGTATTAAATCTTTGTATCCATCTTGGTTGAAGTCAGCTGATTTAAGATCTGAAAGTGGACCCCCCTCAACTTGAATTTGAGAAATATCAATACTTTCATTAAACATTGATAATTTCAAAATGTGTCCTGATTGAAAAGGTATTATTATATTTTCATTATCGTAAATGTTAAAATTAACATTTGAAATGGATTTTGATAAGATATTTGACATACCATTGATTTTTTTTATTCTTTCAGGACCTGGGTTCAACAGCCCCCCCCTATTAATCAAAGATTGAACTTTAAAAATATTTTTGTCCTGGCTAAATGCTAAAAGCTCTGAAAATCCGTCTCTATTGTAATCAAGAGATGCTACGCGCAAGTTAGCTGGGGACTCTAAGAAAGATTCCATTAAAAAAGATTGAATCTCATAAAACCTGACAGGTTCATCCTCGTTAATTCCTAAAACAGATATTACAGGTTCTTTTCCAGATAGAGCCACAGCTATTTCATCTTTACCATCAGCATTAATATCTAGGATAGAAACATTTTTTATCAGTTGAGTATCATTTTCATCTGTTAAAGCAATTGAAGCTATTGGTTTTGATGAAAATGTAAACCCTTTCCATTCATAAACATATAATAAAGCCTGTGAGAAGTTAGTATCATTTGCAAAAAACTTATTAGTTGAAATCACTATTTCTGGGGTTCCACTTCCATCAAAATCAGCGATATTAGCTGAAACTATTGAACCTTCTACATCTTTAGTTGCATTTAAACTCCAAAGAAGTTGTGGAAAACCAAGCTCATCTATCTCATAATAAGCTATTCTTGAACTGGATTCAACATTGATTTTTTCTGATTCAAATGAAATAAATTCTACTAAATCGTCGTTATCTAAATCATAAACTCCATCCATGAATCGAATTTTTAGATCTTGGCCAAAAGAAATATTAAAATTGATTAAAAGAAAATAAATAAAATATAAAATTGTTTTTCTCATTCTATCTTTCTTTAATATAAAATTCAAATTCAAAAGTTTCAGTACTAGAAGAAGGGTTGGCTGTTAAACTTTCATAAGGAATTTCTTCAATAGAAGGTTTTTCCGCACCTTCAACAATTAATGAGTATTTAATAGATTGTAATCCAATTTGAGATAAAACAGGTATCCACGTTATTGTTTTGCTTATTTGTTCAAATTTAGCACCCATAGGTAAATTTTCAGGATTGAATGAAATAATTGTTCCCTTTGTTGGTTTTACAGATAAAGTAAAAGGTTCGTTTATATATAGAGTATCTACAGTATTTTGAGATTTTGGGATTTCCATCGGGGTAATACCTAGCGTGTTTAGCTCAATAGGTTTAATCTTGTTGATATTTGTTTGTGATATGGAATCAATGTTAATAACGACAGTATCTGTTGACAAAGCAATTAGAGAACCTTTTTTAATAGAATCGATTTGACTTGATTGAAATAAAGTATCTATCGAATCGATGATAGAGCTTGATGCTTTTATTGATTTTAAATTAATTTCAGACAATCGTTGAGGTTCTTGGTCTTCATATTTATTTGTATCAATTGGCGAAAGGTCAAGTTGTGACATATTTATTTTGGAAGAAATTTCACTTATCGTGTCTATATTTGATTTTAATATATTTGGACTAGTTTGATCTTCTAATGAAAAATCAGATGGGATATTTTTTCTATTTAGACTGATTTGTTTAATTTTGTTTTTATTTAATGAAAGTTTTGATCTATCAACTAATAGTTGATTTATATTGGAGTCATTTAGAGGCTCTTTAAAGACAAAAAGTTTTTCAATTTCACGTGGTAATGGAATGATTTGATAAGAAGAAATTAATTTTTTAATGGCTACGGACTTAAAGTTTTTAAGTGGAAGAACAATTTCTTTTGTTCCATCACTATCAATGTCCACATCTATAATTCCACTTTGAATTACATCTAAAACCGGAAATGGGGATTTTGGTGATCCATATAAGCTCTCAACAAAGTTACCAGAATTATTAATGTATAATTGAATCTTTACCCTGTTAATTTCAGGGCTAATAGCAATCAAATCTAAATATTCATCAGCATTTGATCTAAATGGATAAGCTAGTATGGGCGAATATCCACTCTTAATTGAATTTGACGCTAAATCTTGTATGGAAGTTAAATTTGAATTTCCAGATATGTAGTACAAAGATATCATTCTATGAGGACTTTTTTGTGATAGAACAATTTCATGTACATTATCCGAATCAATGTCTATTAAATTAAAATTTGCTGGAATGTTATTTTTCTTAAAGTCATTTTTTTCATATAAAAGACCAGATGAAACAGGAGAAAAATCAAAACCTGTCCAATTGAAAATTTCAACAAAACTTCTTGATGCTTTAAAATACATAACGAGAATCTCATAGACCCCATCTCCATTTACGTCACCTATGGTTGCATTAACTATTTGGTTTGTTGTAGTAAAACGCCAGAGTTCAATATGCTTACCAAACTCATCAACTTCATAATAAACAGCACTTGTGCCAAACTCATCATCGAAGTTTTGTTTTTCAATTGCTATAAATTCATTTAAATCGTCATTATCTAAATCATAAATTTTACTTATAGAAACAATGTTTTTCTGAGCATAAATATTACCTAATACAATCAGCACAAAAAATGCTTTTCTAAAAAATATAGGGAGCTTGAAAGTATAAAACTTTTCAATAAAAATGTCTGTTAGCATTATTACCTTACCTCGGTTTTGCTATGATTTTTCATTGATAAACCCTTAAAACAAGGTTTCACCAACATAAAATATAGATAGTTGTATTTTTCAAAACAAAGAAAAATTAAAAAAATTGATTTCATGCTTGTTCTTAAGCCAATTCAAAGCGTAAATTGAACTCCTTTTAATCCGAGGAATATCTATTATGAATAAAATTTACAAATTTTTTATTTTAATTTTTACAATACATTTGTTTGTGTTTGCACAAGAAGAGTATTATCCTCCTGAATCTTATTATGGAGGTGGTGTTGGATTCAGTCAAATGTTTTTGTATCAAGACTTTGGAAAGCTTAATCTGACCTCAAAACTTCCTACTGGTATGTTTGATACAAACGATTATGATTTGCCCCTAGTAATATATGGTGGTGAAGGATTTTCTAGTTTAACACAAAATATCACGATAGGCGGTTTTGCTGGAACTGGAAATACAAGCATTAGACACGATCAATATATGGAACAGGACATAGGTAATGCAAATCCTCGAGAGGGCATCATAAGGAATATTGCCAGAATTTCTTTAATCATGAGTGGTGCTACATTAGAATATGTATTTCACCCTTTTTCAGGATTAGACATTTCTGTTGGAGGTATGGTTGGTTTTGGTTCTTTAAAATTTGGTTTAGCTAGAACTAGTAATGATGTAGTTTGGGATTTGCCAGATGAAAATCAAACGCAGGAAGATTTTATTTCATTATTTCCCCAAACAACGGCAGATCGGTTGCCTGATTCACAATATGACCTTAATGGTGACAGCACCATAAATGTAGATGATGCTAATTTTTCTATTGAGCAAGGAATAAACAACCCAAATTATTATGAATTATCAATTACAAACAGGTTTATAAATTTTCAACCATATATTGCGGTAAAACTTAGATTGTTATCACGAATGGGCTTGCGATTAACAGTAGGATACAATTTTGCTGATCTTGATAAAAACAGATGGGAAATTTCAAATGGTCAAAGAATATATGATGTACCAGAAACCCAGCTTGGGGCAACAACCATAAGAGCAATGTTATATTTTGGATTATAATTTTTTATGAAGAAATTTTTATTAATTATAATTTTCTTGGTTTTTTCTGTATTTAGCTTTGCTTTTATTTTTCCAAATACCACTGAAAAAACAATAAATATTTATGATAAAATAAAAGTATTAAATCAAATAATTTCTCTTGTAAATGATAATTATGTAGATAATGTAAATTGGGATGAAGCATTGGACGGTGCTTTTGAAGGAATGTTGGAAAAATTAGACCCGCATTCTTCTTATATCTCTAGAGATAAATTAGAAAATGTAAATGAGCAATTTTATGGGAAATTTGAAGGAATTGGAATAGAGTTTGATCTTTTAGGAGGATATATAACCGTTATATCTCCTATAATTGATTCTCCTTCAGATAAAGTTGGTCTTCAACCTGGGGATAAAATTATTTCAATTGATGGAGAAGATGCTTTCGAAATTACAAGAGAAGAAGTTTTTAATACTCTACGAGGACCGAAGGGCAGTCCTGTTAAACTAACAATTAGAAGACCAGGATTAGACGACACTTTTAATGTAGAAATTATTAGAGATCAGATTCCAATTTATAGTTTGATATCTTCGTTTATGATTGATAAAGAAGTTGGATATATGAGATTAACTAGATTTGCTTCAACAACTTATGACGAAGTTTCAAATGCTATTAATCAATTAAGATCAAATGGTATGAATAAATTAATATTTGACCTAAGGACAAATAGTGGTGGATATTTGGAGCAAGCAGTAAATATTTCAGATCTCTTTATTACATCAAATGATACAATAGTTTATACTTCAGGTAGAAAAGATAAGATAACTGATTCATTTAAAGCATCTTCAAAAAAAGGTTTTGACGACTTTTCTCTTATAATTTTAATTAATAGATGGTCAGCAAGCGCTAGTGAAATTGTTGCTGGTGCAGTTCAAGACCTTGATAGAGGTTTAATTCTAGGAGAGACAAGTTTTGGAAAAGGACTAGTTCAAAGACAATGGCCATTAAGAGATGGTTCAGCTGTTAGAGTGACAATCGCAAGGTATTATACTCCAAGTGGAAGGTTGATCCAGCGCCCTTACAATGATGGGCTTAGAAATTATTATCAAGAATTAAACAATGAAGACAGAGAAGAAGTTTTGGACTCACTTAGAAAAGATCAAAAAGAATATAAAACGAAAAAAGGTAGAATAGTTTACGGTGGAGGTGGAATAACACCAGATATTTTTTTACCAGTCTTTGAATATGATTCCACTATTAGTAAAATAGTAAATAACCCCCAGCGTTTAGCTTTTAATTGGGCAACAAATTTTTCGAAAGATTTAGATAAAAAATGGGATAATACATCAGATTTTACAAAAAACTTTTTAATAACTGATTCAATGTTAGCAAATTTTTTTGAATTTGTTTCAAATAGGAATGTGCAAATTGATAAAGAGCTTGATTTGAATAATAAAAATTATTTAAAATCAATTCTTAAGGCTGAGATTGCAGGTTCGAAGTGGGGAAGGTCTGGGTATTATCAAGTTTTTATTAGTAATGATCCACAAGTAGTAAAAGCAATTTCATATTTTAAAGATGCTAAAAAATTTATAACTTACAATTAAAGAAGATAAGATTGACATTCGCATAAAGAAATTGTATTTTTGTTGGCATTGAGATTTATATATCTAAGGAGATTAAGGTAATGGTTCAATATTTTTTAGATGGCGGTCCTTTTATGTATCCCATATTAGGTTTGCTGATTTTCGGTTTAGGTTTTGGTATAGAAAGAATTTATACTCTTTTTAAAGCTTCTATTAACACTTCAGACTTTATGGAAGAAATTAAAGTTGCTCTTAAAGAGGGTGGTACTGAAAAAGCTATGGAAGTTTGTTCAAATACAAATGGGCCTGTAGCAGAAATTTTTCACGCAGGATTAAGTAGATCACACCGTGGAATAGAAACAGTAGAAAAGAGTATTGAAAATGCTGGTACTATAGAAATGGCTTTTTTAGAAAAAAACATGGTTTGGTTAAGTACAGTGGTTGTATTAGCACCTATGCTTGGTTTTACAGGAACTGTAGCAGGAATGATTCAAGCTTTTGACGATATTAAAGCTGCTAATGATATCTCTCCTGCAGTTGTGGCAGGGGGTATTTCTATAGCATTATTGACAACGCTTTTTTGTTTAGTGGTTGCAATAATAATACAAACTTTTCAAAACTTTTTAATTACTCGTGTTGACAAATTAATCATTGACATGGAAGAAAATTCGATTCTCTTAATTGATGAATTGGTTGATCAAGATAAGAGTTAATTTAATTCAAATATGAAAAAAAGAATTAAAGCAGGAGAAATACCTAGTGGTTCAATGGCAGACATAGCTTTTCTATTGCTCATTTTTTTTCTTGTAACAACAACAATTGATATGGATAAAGGTTTAGGTTTGGTTTTGCCTCCTAAGGGAGAAGAGAAAGAAATCCCCAAAAAAAACATATCAAACATTTTACTTAATTCTAGAGGGGAAGTTTTGCTTGATAAAGAACCAATTTCTATCAGAGATTTGAGATCAGTAATCATAGAAAAGATGTCAGCAAACGACAAATTGATTTTCTCTGTTAAAACTCATCCAAAAGCAAAATATCAGTCTTATGTTGAAGTTTTGGATCAACTTAAAATGGCTAATGCAACGCGAATATCTATCGCAGAAACAAATTAATGAAATTTAAAGCAAAAACTAAAGCAGAGAGTAAAATTCCAACATCATCAATGCCAGATATTATTTTTATGCTTTTAATATTTTTTATGGTAACTACTGTATTAAGAGAGTATGAAGGTCTTAATGTTTTTCTACCTCAAGCAAGAAAAATAGAAAGATTAGAATCTAAACGTCATACATCACATATTTTTATATCAAAAGATGGTTTAATATCAATAGATGATAAAATTATACCTATGGAAAACGTTAAACACGTAATGTATGATAAAAGAGTGAGTGATCCCCAAATAACTGTTTCGTTGAAAGCGGACAAAGAGGCTTCAATGCAATTAATTGGTGATATTCATAATGAATTAAGAGAAGCGGATGCATTAAAAATAAATTATTCATCTAAGACGGCAGCCCCATTATGAGATTAAGAAAAAATGAAAGCATATCACTCAAATTACGATATCCTATTATTGTAAGAGTAACTACACTTATAAGCATTTTATTATTAATTACATTGCTTGTTGCATACCCAAGATTTCTTGCTAAAGAATTTCTTGAAAAGGAAATTTCTATTGAAATAGAGCAATTTGATATTCCTCAAACTCAGCAATTTGAATTACCTCCTCCTCCATCGAGACCATCGATTCCAGTTGAATCAGAAAATGAAGATCTCGCAGATGATGTGACTATTGAGGAAACAGAATTAGATGATTTTGACGCGTGGGATTCTCCACCACCTCCACCTAATGAAGGTCCGAAAGTAAGATTCATACCATATGATGATCCCCCTGTTCCAGTTGGTGGATATGGTGCTATACAAAGAAATATAAGATATCCAGAAATTGCACAAGAAGCAGGTATTGAAGGAACTGTTGTCATTCAAGCATTTGTTGATGCAAAAGGAAAGGTCACAGAAACAGTTGTGCTTAAAGGTATACCAAATACAGGTTTAGATGAAGCAGCTATGACTGCAATCAAAAAAACCAAATTCAAACCAGCAAAACAGCGTGATAGATCTGTTGGTGTTTGGATTTCAATTCCTGTAAACTTTAGATTACAGGGATAATCGTAAAGAAAAAATATTCCCAATTTTTATTTACAATTGAGTGGTTGTAAATTTATTTATTATATATTCTAGGTTTAGTGAAAAAAATATTAAAATTTTATAATTCAACGATTGGAAAAAAACTTGTTGTTGCCACCACTGGTATCCTTTTTTCATTGTTTTTATTAGTTCATTTTGTAAACAATTTAATTGTTTTTGCAGGAAAAGACGTTTTTAATAAACTGGTTACAACGCTTGAGGCTGTAAGACCATTAATTATAATAATAGAAATAATTTTAGCTGTAATTGTAGTTTTACATGTATATAATTCCATTCAGTTAAATATTAAAAACAGAAAAAAAACGTTTGAAGTTAAAAATCAATCAAGAAAAACATCTTTTTTTTCTAATTATATGGTAGTATCTGGATCTGTAATATTTATATTTATGACAATTCATTTGTCTACTTTTTGGTTCAATTTTAGAGATAATCATGAACATAATTATTATTATTTAGTTACGTCAAGTGCAATAGGTTTTGGGAATATATTTATAACAATATTATATCTAATTTCGATGATATTATTGGGTGCTCACCTAAAACATGGTTATCAGTCAGCTTTGCAAACTTTTGGTATAAAAAATACTAAAATAGGAAATATTTTATTTTCTATATCATCAATTTTTTGGTTATTCATTCCTGGTGGCTTTTTTTTCATTGCACTTTGGTTTGGTATTTTGAGGAACTTTTTATCTTAGTTTTAGTATTAAATATTCAATATGGTTGAAAAAGAGAATATATTAAATCCAAATATTCCAGACGGGGAATTAGAAAAAAAATGGACGAAATATCGATCAAGTTTACCACTTGTGAGTCCAGCCAATAAAAAGAAATTAACTGTAATAGTTGTCGGTACTGGATTAGCAGGTGCATCTGCATCAGCTTCTTTAGCTGAAATGGGTTATAATGTCAAAGCATATTGTTTTCAGGATAGTCCTCGAAGAGCGCATTCTATAGCAGCTCAAGGAGGAATTAACGCAGCCAAAAATTATCAAAATGATGGTGATAGTATTTATAGATTATTTTATGATACCATTAAGGGTGGAGACTATAGATCAAGGGAAGCAAATGTTTATAGATTAGCAGAGGTTAGTGGAAATATAATTGATCAGTGTGTTGCACAGGGGGTTCCTTTTGCTAGAGAATATGGTGGAACTCTGGATAACAGATCTTTTGGTGGTGTTCAAGTATCAAGAACATTTTATGCTCGTGGACAAACTGGTCAACAATTGCTTTTAGGTGCATATAGTGCATTAAGCAGACAAATTTCAAAAAAAAATGTAATAATGAACACAAAACACGAAATGTTAGATGTTGTGGTTATAGATGGAAAAGCTAAAGGAATAATTACAAGAAACTTGATAAATGGTAATATTGAAAGTCATTATGCAGATGCAGTTGTTTTAGCAACAGGAGGTTATGGTAACGTTTATTATTTATCTACAAATGCAATGGGAAGTAATGTTACAGCATTATGGAAAGCGTACAAAAAAGGTGCAATGATTGCAAATCCATGTTTCACTCAAATTCACCCTACATGTATACCAGTTTCCGGTGAATATCAATCAAAATTAACATTAATGTCTGAATCTTTGAGAAATGATGGAAGAATATGGGTCCCAAAAAAGAAAAACGACGAAAGAAAGCCTGAAGACATACCTGAAGAAGAAAGAGATTATTATTTAGAAAGAAAATACCCCGCTTTTGGTAATTTAGTACCAAGAGATATTGCATCAAGAGCTGCAAAAGAAAGATGTGATGAGGGTTATGGGGTTGGCAGTACTAAACAAGCTGTTTACTTAGATTTTAGAGATGCTATTAACAATTTTGGAAAAGATGTGGTTAGTGCTAGATATGGTAATTTGTTTGATATGTATAGTAA
>MDSY01040073.1_pt1 | contig 21607 bp, 11 predicted proteins | sample 811131 | NCBI WGS metagenome assembly MDSY01 (sample SAMN05326643, study PRJNA326480) | marine metagenome | isolation source: seawater | place: Atlantic Ocean: South West | collected 2010 | reverse complement strand
ACGTTGGACTTAAAATCCAATGACCATTGCGGTCGTGCGGGTTCAAGTCCCGCCTCGAGTACAAGAGCCCTTGTTAATCAATTGATTTTCAAGGGTTTTTTATTTAATAGCGTTAATCTTGCCAACCATTTATTAAAAGTGCTATATCTACAATCTTGTTGAGAGATTACATTTTATTATACTACACCCTTGAATATTAAACCTCTCAAAGTTGAAAGAGTATAAGCATTATAGCGCTAGATTCTACTTACTTTATTGAGATTAATTCATTTTATAATATCACTAAAAAAAATCTAAACTTAATTAAAGAGTTTAGACAACATACATGCGCGGCGAGTTCCTCCCATAAAGGAAAGTGGATTTATTTAGACTTAGCGGATAGTAGTTCTTTTAATTTTTAGTTTTTTAGCTTCTTTTTTATTTTTAATTGAATTCATTTTTAAAATGCCAGGGTCATCAACTTCAATGGATTTATTCCAAGCCCCTATTTCTTCTGTATCTTCTGATATTGTTGTTTTTGGACCAATTTTTTTATTTTCATTTTCTTTGGAATACATAGTGCAACTAGCATTTAAAATAGCACCTGAGTCAACTATCAGTTTTTGAATAATGATTTTGCCCTTTATCTGACATCCTGCTCTTAGGCTTAAAGTTCCTGAAGCTCTTAGTTCTCCTTTAAGCACACCTTCAATTTCAGCATTTTTACACAATATTTTACCTTTAACTCTTGCTTCTTTACCAATTATCAATTTTCCTGAAGTCTCGACATCTCCTTCTAAAACTCCATCAATTCGAACATCATCTTGAGTCTTAATTGTACCTATTAAAGTCGTTGTTGCATCAATTTTACTGAAATTATCGCTAGTTTTTGATTCCCGCATTTTAGTAAATTTAAACATTTTTTGTTGTTGTGAGATACCATATTATTTATACAAATTTACTAAATTTTTTCTGCCTATATTTTTAAATCTTTATTTCTTAAGGATCACTTTTAGTAAAATCTTTAACTTCTCAGATCAATTCTATAAAAGTGTCTAAACTGAAAATATATAAGTCCAAATATATTAATAACATAAGAGAGAATTTTTTATATTTATTCAAAATAATATAAAGATTAATTGTGTCAAACTATAAAGAAGCTGATAAAGAAATAGATTCAAAGAATAAGGGCGCTCAATCTTTTCAAAAAAATAATAATGAAATTCAAGAATCATTAGGATCTTCCGATTTTGGTCCAAATGCTATCGCATTAAATGGTATTAAAAATTCGGCTGATGAAAGTCTACCTATCAATAATTTAGCCCAGCTTGAAGCAAAGGCTAATGTTAGTGATAAAACTACTAAGATAAATCATATACAAACACTTGCAGACCATCACGGGACAGATTTAATGCAGCTCCAATCCATTGCTGACGGATTTTCTGAACAAATGTATGATCCCATTCAGCGAAAAGAAAATAATACTGGATTACCAGATAACTTAAAATCTGGTATTGAAAATCTTTCAGGTCAGGATTTGAACGATGTTAAGGTTCATCGGAATTCTGATAAACCTCAACAAATTCAAGCCCATGCGTATGCACAAGGTACAGATATTCACCTTGGCCCGGGTCAAGAAAAGCACCTCCCCCATGAGGCTTGGCATGTAGTTCAGCAAAAGCAAGGTAGGGTTAAACCAACTATGCAGAAGAAGAAGGTAAATATCAACGATGATCAGGTATTAGAAAAAGAGGCTGATGTTATGGGAAATCGTGCTTTAAATCTCAAATTACAAAATAAAAATACAGCAACATCACAACTAAAAAAACATTCAAGTAAAACAGTTCAGAGAGTCTTAGAATCTCAAGAGTCAATGACAGGTGGACTATCAATTAAAGATCGGAAAAAGAAATTATCTGAAAACGGACTAACTGACCTCCCAAAATCTAAAAAAGAGACTAATGAAAGTGAAACGGAAAATTCAGATATTCTTAGTGAAATTATTGAATCTTTAATAACCGATGAAAATGAAACTTTAAATGAAGATTTAAACTCAAAAGCTGAAGTCGCTAAACCTATTGAAATTGACGATAGTGATCCTATTAATCAAAACGAAAAAAGCAAAAGCACTCAAAAAGATTCTTACACTAAAAAAGAGGGAGACTCTGTTAAAGATAAAATAGATGGGCTTGGTACCTTAGCAGCCCTAGGTGGTGGAGTAAATAGTATTGCTGAGCAAATCAATAATTCCAAAGATAATGAGGGTTTTCTTGGTTTGACTATATCAACAGAAGGAGAGGTTGATTATCAAAATTCTGTAGCAGGAGAAATTGATTCTAAAACAGGTCTAGCAAAAGAGTGGAAAAATGAAAAAATTGTAGGAGATGACGAAAATCCTATATATAAGACAGAAGATAACGAAACCGGTAAATTATCAGATGAAAAAAGCGATGAAGCTGAGGTAGGAGCAGGTATAGCGCAGGCGGGATTTATTTTTTCTGCTATTGGTAAATTAAAAGCTCTAATGACCAGTTTTTGGAATATTAAATCTGGTAAAGAGAGCGTAGATCTTAAAACAGGTACTGATATAGTTACAAACGTATTCGAAATGAGTTCTTCGATAGCTAAATTTGTTGTCTCTACTGGAGAAAACGCTGCAGAGAAACTTGAAGGTTTAGGAGGAGTTTTAGGCCCTATTTCTGCAGGTTTGGCAGCTGCAAAGAGTGGTGTAGCTATTTATAACGATCAAAAGTCATTAAATGTTATTGATGGAATTATAGCACTTCAAAATAATGATCAAAAAGCAAGCCCAGAATATGAAAAGATTTTATCTTCTTATAGACAGAAGGTCTCTAGTAAAAGGACTAAAGATATAGTTAATTTTATTTTCGCGATTGCTCATGCGATAAGTTTTGTTTTCCCTCCTGCAATTCCTGTCCTGTCGGGATTAAGGTCTGCTGCGGGATTATTTATGGATGCCTTAGAATTTTTTAATTCAAGAGTAGAAAAAGCAGGGGCCAAAGCTGATGAACGAATTGGAGTAGAGGCTGGAGATCCCAATGATACTGAAGATTTAAATCATTTAAATGCATTAATCACAGAAAAGAAAAGCACTGGGAACACCGGGAGTTTTAGATCCTTTAACATTAAAGGTATGGTAAATCAGGAACTTCAATTAAAAGAGGATAGAAAAAAACTCATTAATATGGAAGATAAAGATTCCGAAGTCTTTAAACAACAAGAATCAAATATAGAGTCTCTGGATGAAAGTCTAGAAATACAAATCCGAGAGTTTAATTCTGGGTTTGTTGGTGAATTAACTATTTCAAGGTCAGATCTAAGTGGTCTAGCTAAGATTTTTTTACACACCATGAATTCACTTGTAGATGAAGCTAAAAATAGATTAAGTAAAGTACAATGGGTTAAATCTTTCTTTACTAGTGTTGGGAAAGTAGATTTAAATACGCAATTAAGTGTAGTTTATCCCGATGGGATTCCTGATGAAGTAGAATTTTCAAAGTTAGATGAGATTTCTAAAAATTATGTTTGGGAAAAAACAGATAATGCAATTGCAGACAGCGTTAAAGCGAGGGAATCTGGAAAATTAACTGAGGATAATGCTCATGATAACATTGTGAAACTCATAATGGGTAATAAAGAAAATTATAGCGAAGGAATTAATAAATTAATGGGTATTAATATTACAGAAACAAACGATAAAGAAACCAGAGCGATTCTTAAAAAATATTTAAAGACAAATCACAAATAAATGGATATAAAAAATAAGCTAAAAAGCCTTCTTGAAATTAATGGGTTTAAAAGCATTTCATTTCACAATGTTGACAATCAGTTAACATCGGTTTTTAAAAAGAAAAATGGAAATAAAGTTTTTGATCTAGGCCTTTTTTATACACCACAAGATGATTTAATTATTTTTCAGTTTTATCATCGTTTTGAAAATACTTACCAAAATCCTAAAATTGATTTTTATGAAGTCATAAACACTTTTAATAGTCAGTCAATTCTCGGAAATCTATTGGTCCAAAATGAAAAAGAAAATTATTTTATATCCTATAAATCAAATTATTTTATTCTCAAAGAAAGTTTTATGAATCATGAAAAAGATTTTGTTTTATTTTTAAAAACATCATTTGATATGGCGGTATTATTTGAGAAAAGAATAATGAATTAGCTAAGAATAAATTAAAAATTATATTTATCTACAAAGACTATCTTTAACTAGGGTAATTATATATTAAAAAGAAATCCCTTTTCGCTTATAATTCTTGACAAAAAATCTCTCTTTATTTGTATTTTTTAAGTAAACTCAATTTTTTTAACACCCGGATCATCCACTTCAATAGATCCTGCCCAAGCGCACATAGTTTTACTAGTTTCTAACATAGCAGGGTTTTTACCGATTTTCACTTTCTTTGATGCTGGATTCCATGGCACAACTGGAATGGGTATGCAAGGTGATGGAATAAATACAGGAACTGGCCCTGCTAATTTCCAATTCATTGGATTTGCAGGTGATGAACACATTCCAAATTTTGGAATATTTAACATTGGTATAATATCCATATTATTGGCCAAGGGTTTTACCGATGCAGTGGTTGTTCCATTAAAGGGTAGTACCATCATAGGTTTTGGTCCTGCACCAAAAGAACATTTTAATTTTGCACCGCTACATACACATTTTGGCATTATTGGATATTAAATTTTTATAGTGACAATAAAATTAAGTTATTTTAATTGATGAACAAAATTATAAAGTATATCAAGATCTCAGATTCACTTGAAAATTATATTTTATGGATACCTTTGTTTAAGTATTAATTTTCAGATTAGTTCGTCGTTGAAAAAGAATTTTGATGCTAATTAACCATATTATTTTATACATTTATATATATTTTATTAGACAATTGTGCAGGAACTTATTAATAAACAAATTGAGCATAAGAAAGCTGATTTAAATCAAGTTAAATCAGAGGATAATTCTGTTGAATCTTCATCTTCTAGTGAATTAGACCACCTTCAACTTAAAGCAGATAATAGTAATCAAGTTCAGCAACTTTATAAAATACAAGAGAAAGCAAATACTAAGACTTCAGGTTTGCCAGATAAAACTAGAAATGAATCAGAAAATATATCAGAACATAATTTAGAAGCTGAATTACATAGTAATACTGATGTTGATTTTCAAAATATGAATTCTTCAGAAGGAATTGTTGATCATACAGTTGCCCAAAGGGCACCTTTTCAACAACCCATTGATTTTGATTTGACGACAGATTCAAGCAATGAAACTGAAGTTCCTGAAGTTCTAGATCCGACTGAAGCCGAAGACGAAAAAGAAGTAGACAAATCTGATAAAAATGAAATTGAGGGTGAAATTTTTAATACTGGTATAAAATATAAAGGGTCATATCATAGAGAACTTAAGGAAGGTGAAATAGAATTTGAAGGACCTGATGAAATTTTTAAAGCTAAGGCATCTTTAAAAGAAAAAAGTAAAAATTTAATTGAATTGCATGCTTTGGGGTCTGCAACTCTTTCTACTCCAGAATTTAATGGAACAATGCCATTAATGAGAGTTCCTTTAGGAATACCTGGAGTTTATGCAGCCATAGATCTTGAATATGGAGCTTCTTCAACAGTAACTGGACAAGTTGGATTTAAATTTAACCTCGATAGTAAAACTCTCAGTCCTAGTAAATTTGAAATTGAGAATACAAATATTAATGCCTCAGCTGAGGCAAGTATTGGCGTTTTCGGAGGAATAGCTGCTGGTGTTCCTGGAATTGGTGAAGTTTCTATAGGAGGTAAAGGCTCAGCGGTAGCAACTCTTGAATCTGAATTAGAATTAGATAACGATATGCTTATTTCTGGTAAAATGGAGGGAGCAGCCCTTGGGAAATTGGAAGCAGTAGCGAAAGCCAAATTACTTTGGTATACTAAATCAGCTTCAATAACAATAGTTGAAGGTACTTTAGGTAAATTTGAAAAAGAATTTGGGCCAATACCACTTACAGCAGACGGTATTAGAAGTTTAACAAGTATATCTAGTTATAGTTTTACTAGAGACAAAGGAGATAAAGCTTCTGCTAAATCAAAAGCTGAACAAAATTCTGAAGATCCAGATGAATTATAAAAGAATTCATAAATTTCGTTACTTATGCCTAGTTTTTAATATTTAAAAACTCAAAAATATATGTTTAGATTTTCTAATGGATTAAGCCTCTATGGCGGTAACGAAAATGATAAAGGATATCTCATTTATGAAAACAAAAGTGAGCATGAATCCTTATTTACAAATAGTGATTTTTTCCAAAAATACATTTCATCTGCTGGTAAAAGAAAATGGGATGTTAAATTAAAAGGTGTACTAAGGAGTACTCAAAAGCCTCTTGAAGAATCTGTTTTTAATCTTTTCACAAAAGACCTAGATTTATTTAACCCTAGAAATGTTCATCCCGCATTTGAATTTGGATTTAAAAATGAAATTAAAAGACTTTTCCCCAAAGTAAAATCATCAATAGTTAAAAAATATGAAGATTTTATTACTTTTTTGAGTGAAGATTTTGGTTTGGAACAAGAACTGTCAGGGGATGTTGTATTAAAAGTTTATTCTGATGACATAGGGCCTTGCTTACTAGTTACTTTAAATAATAGTTATATACTACCTCCAGAACTTCCAACACTATATTATGCGCCAAAAGAATGGCGAATTATAACCTGGTGGATTAATAATTATTTTTCAGGACCCTATCCAGATGATTCCCATGAAGAAATAATTAAACTTCTAAGAGGCTCTAAATTTAATTGGAATAATCTTGAAATTAATGATCAGTTTAAAAATAAAAAGACTGAAGGACTTGTCTATTTTATGATAACAAAATTCATTATTATATATGAGGCATGGATGTATCAAGATCATGGATCAGTACAAGCAACTTCTTTAGAACACTTTATTGATTTAGTTCAAAACAAAGGACATAGACCTTGGAGAAGCCTATACTAGTGAAGCTAAAAAAAAATAAAAGCTAATAACAACTATATAATAGTTTTTAATTTAATTTTTTGAAAAGGTGTTTATTTTTCAAGATATAGTGGTTTTATAATTATTTAAAAAGTCTTTATGTATAACCTTAATATATAGTTTGTTTACTTTTACAAGGATAAACATTTGATATGTTAAGTACTCAGGCCAATAACCAATTGGTAGCCTTTAGGGAAAAATTAATAGACTCAAATTCTAGATCTATTTTTGTTAATGCCCACCCAAAAAAAAGTTTAAATAAAATTGACTTTTTAAGTTTAAAAAAAAATAGTTTTTTTTCAAATATCAAAAGTCTTTTGAATTCATTCCTTTTTGAATCACAATTTAAAATCTCAATAAAACTCGATTCGAATTCAGAACAACAAAGAAAATGGACTAATTTATTTCGTAAAAATGAAGAATTTAAAAATGATTTCAACCTAGATCCTTTAGGTTTTGGATATCCATTACTCTTAATTAAAAATGAAAAAAGAAAACAGTATCAACTTACTCCAATTTTTATTTGGGATGTTTTTTTAAAAGAGTCGAAATTTTCATCATCTTCTTTTACTATTCAACTAAAAAAATCAGAATCACTAGCAATTAACCCTTCTCTTATTCGATATATTAAAACCTATAAGAATAAAGAAAAAAATATTAATTTTTCTGAATTAATCAATAACAACAAAGTCGATATTTTAAAAGCAATTAATCAGATTCTATTTTATTTAGAAGATGAATTAAGATTGGATGTTCTCTTTGATTCTCCTCTAATTCCAATTCCAGAAAAACTCGATGAATCTTATATTAATCAGAATAACATTCTAATAAATAATGGTGTTTTTGGTCTTTACGCTAATTCTAAGGAGCCCATTATTTCAGATTTTACAGCTTTAGAAACAAAAAATATTCCATGTCATTTTACACCTTTAAAGGACACTAATAACACCTATTTTTCTGGAGTAAATCTAGATCATTCTCAACAGCGTATTATTAGATCTTTACAAAAGCGGAATAATACTATTATTCACGGACCCCCTGGAACAGGGAAAAGTAAGACAATTACAGCAGTAATAAATTATGCTTTAAGTAAAGGACAAACTTGTCTGCTTGTTTGTGAGAAAAAAACTGCCATGGATGTGATTTTAAGTAATTTAGAAAATCAGGGCTTTTCAGATTTTGTAGTTAAAATAACAGATGTTAAAAAAGATCGGAGAAAAGTCGTGAATAAAGCGCGATCAATTATCGAATTTCATAAAAAGGGAGGACAATTTTTATTTGATTCTAATTCTAACCTTATTTCAAAAAATAATACTGAAATAATAGATAAATCTAAAAGTGTTTTAGCAACAATTAGATTAATTACACAAGTTAAAAATAAAATGAACATCCCTTTATTAGAAAATGGATTGAGTTATTCTGATCTCGTTTTGAAAGTAAAGAAAATAAATTTAAAAAAGGATACACACTTGTTAGGACTAAACCCTAAAAACTTCAAGTTCAAACTCTCTGAATTTGAACTTATTCAAAAGGATTTATTATTTTTAAAAAAATATATTAAGGAGTTTTGTAATCCGTATCAAACGATTTATCCTTTTTTAAATCAAATTTTGTTAGAGTCAGAAAAAGGATCTTACTTGAGGGAGATGTCTATGTCCCTTTATGAAGTTCATTATGATGCTATTAAAAAACTTATTAATCAATGGAAAGTTAAGATTGAAACATTAAGTGCTTTTGAATTAAGATACTTTAACTATATAGAAAGTAATAATGAACAAATTAAAATTATTTTCAAAAAGTTTAAATATTATAAAAGTACAATACTATCTACGGGGTTATTTAATGTAAATTTCACAAAAATATTAGAAGGACTAGAACCCTTAGATCAGCTTAAAAAGCTAATAGAGATCCTTATTTTATTAAAAAAAGGTATAAATCAATTTCCAGGATTTATTCAATTTCATTCATACCGATTTAAATTGTCTCATCTCAGAGAAAAATGTTTTATTAAAGCATGTGAAATTGAAAATTTTGAAGGAATTTTTGGTCAATGGTATTTGGCTTGTATTATCGAACAAAATTACATTACACATTTAGACTTTAATGGTTTTGAAAAAGGATATTTTGACATTGTAGATGACGTTAAAGGTATTAACCAGTATTATCTTGATTTATCAAAAAAAAACTGTTTGAAATCAAGTGTTAATGCAATTTCTTCTTTCGAAAAAGAAAGTAGGATAACTATAGAACAATTTTTTGCAAAAAGGAGTACTTCAAAACTCAAAAAAATACCTCTTCATTTAATTAGTAAAGATTCAAGTAAAGTTTTTCAAAAGTTATTCCCTGTTATAATAACAAATCCTAGCTCATGCTCAAATCTTTTCCCCATGGAAAGAGGCCTCTTTGATTTTGTAATTTTTGATGAATCAAGTCAACTTAGAATTGAAGATACTTATCCAGCACTAATTCGTGGAAAAATATCTGTAGTTTCTGGAGATATTCACCAGTTACCACCCTCTAATTACTTTTCCAACCAAGACCAATTTATAGAGAAGGACTCTTCCCAATCCTTAACACAATCAAAAAATGAAGTAGCCTCTTTATTAGATGCCAGCATAGCTTCTTCTTTTGACGAACATTATCTTGATATTCATTACCGCTCTTTGCATCCTGATTTAATTCAGTTTTCAAATTATGCATTTTATCAAAAACGGCTTATTCCTCTTCCACCAAAAACAGATTATTGTCCCATCGAATTCATCTCAGTTAACGGAATATTTAATAATCGATTAAACCTTAAAGAAGCCGAAGCTATTGTAAATTATCTTGCTGATGTTGTTTCACCAAAAGAGAGCATAGGCGTGGCTACCTTCAGTTTATCTCAACAAGATAAAATCTTAGATTTAATTGCAGACAGATCCGTTTGGGATTCTGATTTTAGAGTAAAGATAATAGCCTTTAAAAATAATGGTTTTTTTGTAAAAAATATTGAAAATATTCAAGGTGAGGAACGTAATTTAATTTTGATAAGTAGTACATATGGACCAAGTAATAATGGAAGTTTTAAGCAATTATTTGGTCCTTTGAACACAAAGACTAGAGGACACAGACTTTTGAATGTAATCATTACTCGTGCAATTAAAAAAATGGTTATTTTCACTTCTATTCCCTATTCATTTTATCAAGGATATGAAATTTTAATTAAAGAAAATGGAGCAATAGGAAAAGGGGTTTTTTATGCTTTTTTAGCATATGCTAAAGCCGTTTCTGAAAAAGACCTCACACAACAGAATCGTGTATTAGGCGTGCTTTATAATGCAGTTTCTAGAGCCCCTCAAAAAGAAATGTTTCAAAGAGATTTAGTAGTTGATTTTTCTATTCATTTAAAGAATGAAATAAGAGCTAAGTATGGTAAAAAAATTAAATTAATGAATTATTACTCTTTAGGAGGTTTGGTGTATGAAATCATGTTTACTTTCAAAAAGGATGAAACACTACTAATAGACATTAATGGCAAACAAACTAAAGAAAGTTTTGAGGATTATCTCTTTGACATTCATAGATGTAAAGTAGCTCTTGATTCAGGCCATCAATATTATCGATTATGGCTTTCAAATTATTATAGTAATCCAAGTCAAGAAATTCAAAACATTTTAAACTCTATTATAGTTTAAAAAGAAGTAAAACAACAGGGTTTAAAAATCATATAACACACTGAATACAAAGTTTCGAAGCATTTGAGGTACGTATATCACATATTTATTCTGACTTGTAGATGAGTAGTAATTTTCATAACTCATACTTGCTGGACGGTCTATTAATCCAATTATACTTCCAGCCTGAGCTGGGCCTGGATGATAAAATTTTTCATTAAGAATATTACGTACTTGAAGTCCTAATCGAACGCCATTTAAAGATTTTAGACTAAACATTATGTTTCCATTGACTAGAAAGTATTCAGGAATTGAAGCATTATTAAATTGGAATTTGCCTTCTGAATTAATATTCTCCGAATCATTGTATTGGCCAAGTTGATCTAAAATACCAGGGTTTGTAGGTGCCGTAGTTCCGAAACCAACCATTTTTTGACCAACATAATTAGCTCTAATATTTATTGTTGCAAAAATATATTTAGAATCAAAGGTCTTTGTTATTCCAGCGTTTGCTTTATACTTAGCAATATCCGCAATTTGACTATCTAAAATTGGATTTTCTGAATTTGAATTGACAAGCCCTAAGTCATAACCAGGAAAACTAGAAGCTATTTCATTGATGTCCTTTTCGTTTGTTTTAAACCCATTAGTAAAAGTCGCGTTTGCAAATAGGCGAAAGCTATTATAGTTAACTCCAATTTGCCCAAAAACTCCTAATATATCATATTCTCCAATATTTACATGGATGTCTTTTCCAGCATATTTCCCTGTCGTTATCGGAAGTCTTTTAGATGAAATAGCATCTTCTATGTGATGAACAAATCCTGTAACGTTCCAATTAAATAATTTACCATAACTAGAGACTGATAAATCTAAATATTGAATTCTTTCAGGTCTTACTTCTGGATTGGGGATTCGATTTGCTCCAGTAGAATATTTTGTCCAAAGTGATGGAGCTTGATATCCTTTTGCGGCATTTGCTTTAACGGTAATACTTTTATTTATATTTAAAGCAATTCCTAGGCGAGGCAAGATGTCAGAGAAGCCACTTTTTTGGTCTGAGTTAAAACGCACTCTTTGGTTATCATAACGTAACCCACCAGTTAAGTAAAGGCGATCTTTTGAAATTTGATAACTAGCTTGTATAAAAGCGCCAAAATCGTAAACTACATAGATATTTGATCCTTCCATTTGGTTATAGGCAGTTCCTTTAGATTGTGCATTTCCAAAATAATCATCATTTACTTCATCATTTTCTTCTAAATTGTAATAAGATGCTTCATATTCTGTAACTGACTCGTAATCTCTCCAATTAAAGTCAAATGCGGATAGGTAGTCCCCTTGCGCGGCTGTAACTCTATATTCTAGTCCTGACATAGCAGATAATCGTTCATTGTCATAAAATAAACGTAATTCATTTCGCCCTTGTGTTCCTTGATAAAAATAAGATTTGTTTCTCCATCCATGACCGATTTCAGGAAAAGATTGACTCCCATTAACACTAACTTCTTTCACTAGATAGTTTGTGTCTAAAAGTGATGAGTAATTAACGACATGTTTGGGTTCATAACCCATATTTGGGTTTCCAAAAGGAATGAAATTAACTTTTTTTGTTTCATCTCCTAAACGATGATGCTTAAAGGTAGATAAAAAAGAAAGCGAAATGTTATCGTTGATGTTAGTATCATATTTAAGATAGGCTGTTTTGTTTTCGGGACTCCAGATAGATCCATTTATAGAGGGCGCCATATCTAAATCATGATAATTACCAAAACCTTCTTTCCTTTTCCACATTCTAAAACCAAAAATAAATTTATCGTAAGATAGTTTTGCCCCAACAAAATAATTCATAGTAGTATTTGAGTAAGACACATTTTGTCCATTCACTTTTGAAGTATAGGCGAGTTGGTCTAATGCTTTTGCACGCTCTATTCCTTGCGAACTTAGGGAAAGGGTTCCTAAATCACCATTTTGAGAAATATCAATGAATGGATGACCTTTTAATATATTATTTTCAGTAAGGTATTGATCAATTTCAACTGAGGATCCTTTAATTTGTATATGATCATACTCGAAGACTTCAAGATCTTTTTTGTCATAATTAAAAAAAGATTCGTCGCTCATGTCATGACCATCTGATTGATTTATTCTAGCCGTAATTTGGAAGTTTAACTTTTCACTTCCGTCATTTCCGATAGTTATATCAAAATCTTTTGTATTATAACTCCCCATAGATATTCTACCATAGCTATACCATTTATTATCTGGATTTTTATTGAGGGTATTACTTTTATAACCGGCACGTTCTTTTGGGCTGTAAGTAATGATATTTATTGTTCCCACAAATGCCCTGGCTCCATACATTGTTGAAGCTGGCCCAAAAAGAATCTCTACTGCTTTAATATTAGAAATAGGATATTGAGTTGAAGCATATACATAATTAGACCAAACATCATTTTCTTCCACACCATCGACCATAAATAATGTTCGCTCGGTTATATCTTGACGGAAACCAAGTTGGTAAATATTAGTATTAGGAGTAGAGTATAATCGACTAATATCAAAACCTGGAATATCTGATAAAACATCAACAATATCCATATACCCTCTTTCCCTTATTTGGGCAGCTGAAATTAAAATTACAGAAGCAGGCGCTGTTCGAATATCTTCAGGCTTTTTAGAAACTGAACTTACAGTTATTATAGTGTTTTCGCGTTTTATTTTTTGAAATAATGAATGAAGAACTAGGTTTGAATCAACTAGCTGATAATTCATATCAGAAAGAACTATCTCTGTAAGCCAATTGGCAGCTTTTAATAAGTTATCTTGAGCAATTTCAGTTAAAGCTAAGATCTCTCTTGCATTATTTTTTACAACTTTTTTAGAGCTTTTAAGACAACATGATAAATTATTTTTAAGCTCATTGAAAAGTCCAATATTATATAAGTTTTTGGCTTCTAAAACAGAACAATTACAATTTTCATTTTGAGCATATATTTTCAAAGAACAAAAAATAAAAAAAATACTCAGGAATAATACATGAACTCTGTTTTTTAGTTTTGATGTGATGGGTTTTTGTTTATTTGACATTTGGTAATATGCTATTTTAAATTTTCATTGATTAATTTAAGTATATTTGAAAAAAAAAACAATATACGCTTAATTGCTAATTATAATAAACAACAAAAAGATTTGTATTTAAAAACCAAAACAATTTTTTGAGTATTATATCAGAATTTGATCCTTTTTTTTTAAAAACGTATCGGCCTCTTCCAAGTTATTTGATAATTAAAGAAAGTCAAATTCAAGGTTTAGGGTTATTTGCTCTAGAAAATCTTGATGCTAAAATTGATATTGGAATAACTCATATTTTCGATCTAAGATTTATTCATAATTATTCAAGAACTCCATTAGGGGGATTCTATAATCATTCAAATATTCCAAATATTTTTATTGAAGAAAGAAAGCAATTTCAAAATCAAGAAATTCATTGTAGGGTAATGGTTACCCTTAATAAAATAAAAAAAGGAGATGAACTTATTGCCCAATATTCACTTTATGATGTTACGGATTTTAATGTTCCTAAATATTAACTTTTAAAAATGAACTTATTACAGAATAAAAAAGTGTTGTCAATAATCTTTATGGTTTTATGTGTACTCAGCTATACACTAATGAATTTTATTTGCAAGTTTTTTTCGAATGAATTGACCGCTTACCAACTTTTATTTTTTAGATCATTCCCATCTGTTTTGATTTGTACATTTGCAATGCGCCAAAAAAAGATTTCTTTTTTAGGTAATTCTAAGGGGTTTTTGTTTTTGCGTGCGCTAGCAGGAATGTTAAGTGCATTATTTTTTTTTGAAGCTATAAAATTACTTCCAATTGGAACTTCTATGATTTTAAAAAATCTTGAACCCTTTTTTGCACTATTGTTGTCTTTTGCTTTTTTAGGGTATAAATTTAATTGGGTTCATTTTTATGCGATTTTGTTTGCACTTATAGGAATCTTTATTGTGTTGTTTAACTCTGGGAGTCTTTCTCTTGAGGGGATGACGTATATGACTATTTCCGCTTTAATTGGAGGGTTTGCAATTGTTTTTATTTCTAAAATCGGGAACAAAGATTCTCCAATAACTGTTGTTTTTTATCTTTCTGTTTTTTGCACATTACTTGGTTTTTTATCATTTATTGATTGGAAACCTGTGCCTCTAGAATTATATTTTTATTTATTTATTATTGGGATTCTTAATTTTATTGCACAATTATTTTTAACACTTTCATTTCAGTTAGGAGACCCAAGAAAAGTTGCACCCATTAAGTATGTCGAAATACTCTTGGCGATGCTTTTAGGAACTTTCATACTTGGCGAATCATATGTAGCATATAATTATATAGGTGCAGTAATCTTAATTTTTGCCTTAGTTATTAATATAATGGACGTTAATAAAGATGGTAAAATTAACATAAAAGACTTTGAATATTTGATGGATTTCGATAAAAAGAAATTTGATTTAAACAAAGATGGAAAAATAAATTTTAAAGATTTTTTATTTCTTTTCAAAAAATAAAAAGCTTTAACTAAGTTGTTTTTGGAATGACTTCCCATCTTTGTTAAGCTCTCTTTTTATTCCAATTTTAATATTCTCTATTGTAATCTCAGTGTTTTTACTTTTTGATTTAAGCCAAGCAAACTGAATTACATTCTTAATGGATCCTCCGCTTATTTCATATGCTTTAGCAATTTTGTCTATTTCACTTTCACTTATTTCTACTAATCCATTTAGTGCATTCCTCCAGAGCCGTTTTCGTTGAGTAGCGTTTGGAATTGCATAATAAATTACAGATTGAAGTCTTCTTGAAAAGGCTTGATCAATATTGGGTTTTAGATTCGTAGCTAAGATAATTAATCCATTATAATTTTCAACTCTTTGAAGTAAATAAGCAGTTTCTTGATTGGCAAATTTATCCTTAGAATCACTAACAGCAGTTCTTTTTGAAAAAAGTGATTCAGCTTCATCAAAAAATAAAATCCAATTTTTATTTTCAGCTACATCAAAAATTGAACCTAAATTTTTTTCTGTTTCTCCAATATATTTTGAGACAACTTGTGAAAGATCAACTCTATATATATCCATTTTGTTTTTCTTCCCTAGTAAAGTTGCTGAAAGGGTTTTTCCTGTTCCAGGAGGCCCATGGAATAAACATTTGTATCCTTTATTTATTTTTTTAGAAAGTATTTTATTTTTAGTAATATCTTTTTTATTTCTTAACCAAGTATCCACAATTTCAATTTCATCAAGGATATTTTGATCTAACACTAAATCTTCCCAATCTAATTCAGTTTTAATTATAGTAGCAGGAAAGTCACTGCTATAGTTTGGTTTATATTCTTTTCCTGTTGTTACTTTTTGTAAAAACTCATTTCCTAAACTTAAAGTAGAGTCTAAAAAAGAATTTCCTTCTTGATTTGCAACAAGTATATTTTGAATTCTAAAAAAATGGTAATTTTCAAAATAAAATTGTATTTCAAAATGTTTTGAAATTTGATCTCCAAACAAAATAAAGGCTATTGTTTTTATTGAAGGAATAAAGTTATTCCCAAATTTTTCATTTCTTTTTCCGCCAAACTCTGTGAAATTCTGATTTAAACTTTTATTTTTAATTAAAAAGCAATCAAATGTTTCAGGTTTGAAATAACTCGCAAGTGCAAAAATAACGATTAACCTTTCTGTTTCATCTGAACAATTTTCAGTAATAAATAATGCGTAATTACTTTTATCTTTATTTAAGTTAGGAGGATTTATTTTTTCAATAGTTTTTTCCTTGTCATCAAAAAAATGAGTAAGCCTTTGATTTATTTTTTGTGATAACCACCCTATTTCATTTTGAAGTGTAGTTGCATTATACATTAACATTTTGGAGTTATTTGTTATATCCATTCTACTAAAATTCGATTTTTCATAAAACTTGTTTGAATCATACTAATGTTCCAGGGTAAGGTATTAAGTAAAACGTCAAAGGGTTTCTTTTTGATTATTAAATCATAATTGGTATTAGATTTTCGCAATACCCCTTCTCTAATCAAAAAAGTATCTCGTAAAGCTCTAATACTTGAATTGTTTAATTTATCCCAATTTTGGAGTACTCCTTTTAGAAGAGATTCGCAGAGATCTAGTTCAAATTGATCTAGAGGCAAGTTAACATCTACAAACATATTTAAAGGTGCACCACATATTAATTTATTTAGAATCAAATCAGATTCTTTAATATCTAAATCCCCAGTTACTAAGTAGGCGGAAAGTAAGATTGCTTTTTGTTGTGATTCTTGGTTGATAAATATCTTCCCGTCCAAAAGAGCTAGTTTATTAAAAAGGCGGTTTAAAAAAGGCCACAAGATAATTAGACCTGCATTTTCAATAAAAATACTATCAGATTCATCAATTTCAGTTGTTATTGAATCTAATTTTTTAATTCCTTCTGTTTTTCTCATATCTGTCTTTTTCTTAAGTTGTAAAGTGCATAGAATCAATTGTTTTTTTATATGATTATCAATACTCATATCTGTATTCTCCATAAGTACTTGTACAAAGTCTTCTTTAGCTATATTAAGTTGGTTTAATAATTGTTCTATAAAAAGTTTAATGAGTTCATTTGTATTCTCCAAGATCAAATTCATTGAATTCCAAAATCCATAACAATAGATTAGAAGTTCTTCCCAGTTTTTAAGGCCCAGTAGAAAAGGTAAAGTTTTATTATATTTTTTTTCTGTTAATTCATTTAATGAGAGTAAATAGTTTTTTAGATCAGGATGGATTATATCGAACAGATTATTTTTTTGTTTATCCGGATATAGTTTTATAATCCTTCGAATTTTCTCCTTAGAATTACCCCACTGATGTAAACGTTTCTTCATTAAGAGTTTTTCTTCTTTAATTAACCTATTAAATATGAGATATAATTCATTTAATGTAACCTGATTTTTTTCAAATTTAGTTGATCCAAATTCAATATAATATTCAAATTTATCAAGTATTTGGTTGACTTTAGTTGCAATAATTGAAGAGTTTATTTTAAAATCTAATAATTCAGAAATAAACAAGCTGATTCCCGGAGAAAATTCAATTTCATTTTTTTGTTCTAATTTTTTTATTTCTTTAGTTAGAGCATTAAAAAGAATTATATCTTGATTTTCAAGGTTTTTTATAAAAAAATGAATATTGCTTTTTTTTATTCTTTTTTCAATTAAGTTTTCATTAATTAAATTCAAATACCGAGATAATCTTAAGTTCGAATATTCAATGTTTTCTATAATTTTAAAAAGAGATACTCCAAATACTTTTTCTGAATCAGAATCTTCAAAGAATTTTTCTTTTATATTTTTGATTAAATCTTTTTTAGAAATTAACATTAAAACATGATCAATTGTTTTAGGAAGATTTAAATAATACCGCCATATATTTTTAGTTTCAATATGGTTGCTTTTCAAAAATATCACTATTTGGCTAATTATTTTTTGCTTGTGAATGCTAAGGGGTTTTGGAATATCTCCTGTTTCAAGAAAAAACTTAACCAATTCTCTTTGTTCTTCTAAAGAAAAATCTACAGTTTTCCTAAGATTTAAAAGTTTAGGACTAATAAATAAGGCTTTTTCTATTTCTTTTTTTAATTTTTTTAAAGACCATTCTGTTTCATTTTCTAAATTTTTAGCTATTTTATCTGATAGTTGTAATAAGCTGTTGTTTTTCCACAATTCCTCTTTTATAAAAAGAGTATAAAAAAAAGGAATTATTTTTACTTTTTTGTTCCATGGCTTCTTCAAGAAATAGTTTATTAGCTGTTCATATTTGACGCTAAAATCAAATCCCATTTCAGGATTTTGAATTTGTTTGAACAAGGATACATGAAAAGAAAGTGATTTTTCAATAAATACTTTTGAGAGATTTGTAATAACATTTTTTTCCATCATTAACTTTTGAGTAAAATCTTTATCTAAAAGCTCAACTCTTGATGAGACATAAACTAAAGCATCCTCTATTGTGAAATTTCTTGTTATTGCCCATTCAGGAATACTGTTGTATTTTAGAATAGAAAAGGATAAATCTTTAAAAAATAAATTATCACTTACTCTTTTATTAACACCAAAATAAAGACCACGATCGACAAATATTCTAAATGTATTTTGAATATCTTTTTGTATGTTTTTTTGTGTGTAATTACTTGATTTGTATAATTCCATTTGAAGGAGTGATCTATGATTCAAATATTTTTCGTTTGATAAATATTCTAAATATGCATAAGTAAAATCTGTAACCTCAATTTTTTTGACGGACTTAAGAAGGCCAATTTTTTTATATAAATAAGACCTTAAAATTATTTCAAAAGCTTCTTTATTTAAATTTGAAAAGTGCAATGTATTCTGTATGTCTAAAATGACCTTTATAATTTCAGTAAATTTGTTATTTAAATTATTTATTTGTAAATCTACCTCCTTTTTATTTGTTTTGGAAAGGCCTAGTTCTGTAAAAGCAAGAAGAAGTTCTGGGTCTTCTCCATAGTTTTTGAAAAAGGTCAAAAGTGATTTTTGATTTGAAATAATTATTTCAAAAGAAGCAAGCTCTTTTTCTATTCTTAAGGTTCTCTCTGGATCTTTTGTGATTAAAATATCATTTTTATGATGAAGCAAAAATTCAAATTGATTTATTTCAGAAGACTCTTCATGAAAACGATTTTTAAATATTCCCTTTTGTTTTAAAATACGATTTAAAATCTGTTTAATACTGGATTCATTAGAATCTGTATTTTCTGAAAATATGGTTTCAATTTCTTTTGGAAGAGATTTATTTTTAAAAAGGCTAGGGTCTATAAATAAAAAATGTTCTATGATTGATTCCGTAAAATATACTGAAGTAATTTTCTTTTTTTTGTCTAGTAAAATTTTAATAGCTATAAACCTATATTTATTTTCAGTCTCATTTTTTTTAGACTCATTAATGCTTTTTATTATATTTTTTAAAAGTTCAAAATAATTAAGCTTTGATGGGAAGGATATTTTTTTTAATATTTTATCAAAAGAATTTGCTTTTATTTTATTTAATATTCCTGGAAAATATAATAGTTGAAGTAATTGAGGGCGGTATATCATTTGTAAATCAACTATGCGAAGCATTAGATCATCAATTGACCGTATAGATGAATTTGTTTCTCCAAAATCAAATTGAGGTCTACTTTGTTCTATCACCTTTAATAATAAATTAGAGAGTAATCTACTAGATAGATCATCTGAATCTTTTTTTAATGTTATTTTATCTATTAAAATTAATCGAATATTGTTTAACTTAATCTTTGTTTTTTCACTAAATTTTTCAATCAACAGGTTTGATAAATTTTCAAAATTCAGAGCTTTACCTTCAGAATTAAAACGAAGAATAAACTCTAAGAGGTTTGATTCATTTGTAAAAGCATTTATGTAATTTGATTGATTTTTAAAGTTTAAGAAAAGATTTAAAAAGAAGCCAACATTTTTCTTTTGGTAGTAGCTTAGATTTAATCCTTTTCCTTTTTCTAATAAATAAATGTTTTTTTGTTGTTCTGGATCAATAGAATTTTTTTCTTTATAAAAAGAAACGAAATCATAAGAAAGACTTGTTTTTATTTTTTTATTTTTTATTGAGAATAATATTTCTTTTATTATTTCAGTAAAAGAAATTTTTGTTTTTAATGCAAGATTATCTAATATATGCAATGATGCTTCTGCAGCCGAAGTTGAAGTTGTAGGTTCTAAATATGAAATTAAAAAAGGAATAACATTTTTTTGCTTTGGAAAGAATTGCTTGACAGAGGATTTACTTAAGAAGTTTTTTAAATGAGTTAGTAAAAATAATATTACAGCTTTTTTTGCAAAGGTTAAACGGTATTTTTCGACTTCCTCTAAGTTTATTATTAATAAATTTTCCTCAGGATTAAACTTATACATTGAAGACGTTCGGTATTTTTTAAAAATTTCAATATCTGTATATGTTTTGTCTATTTTTTCGTTTAATGATATTAAAAGAGAGCGAACTAATTCCTTATAGGAAGTATTTGTTTTTATTGAAATTTTAGACAAAATATTATCAAACAGTATAATAAATCTATCTTCAGGTTCATTGTGTAAAGCATTTTGAAGGAATTTTTCAAATTCAATCACATTACTAAATTTTAGTATAAATTTTTTATTGTCTAGAAAATATGAGTAGATAACTAATAAGTAAGAAGAAACACGTTGTTGTACCAAAGATAATTTTTTCGAATGATGGTATATAAAATTAACTTTAGAAACGTCAGATAATTGACTTTTTTTCTTTAAATCTTTTGAAGACAAATTAATTTCACTTGTAAATTTTGACAAAAGATCATGATCGAAGTTATTAGTTTTCTTCTTTTGAATCAAGCTGTTTACAGTATAATTAATTATTTCACTACGATCTATCTTGATTTTTTTTTCTAGCTCTAGAAACACAAGTAATGATAGATTTTTGATTGAATCTGATGTTGTATTTCTAATGATTTCTGTAATAAATATTAAGAGATCATGAGTGTTTAAAAATCCTTTATTAGATTTATTTATGTATTTATTATTTGATAATAAGTACATAAAATAATTTAACGCTTTTCGCTGAAAAAAAGTAAACTTTAATATATCTAATTCTATTATTTGTTTTTCTGAAATTGACCACACACTAGATGACTCATTCTTCTTTTGTTTAATGGCAGTTTGCCAATTAGAAATGTCTAAAAAAGAAATAAGACTTAGGCTATTCTTTATGTTTTCTATATAAATATCCTCTAAATAAGTTTCAAATTTATGTTTTTTGTCACTGATACTTAGACTTAATAGTAGTTCTCTTACATAAACTTTAAAATCAATATTATAATCTAATGCAATACTTTT
>MDSY01090791.1_pt1 | contig 21609 bp, 20 predicted proteins | sample 811131 | NCBI WGS metagenome assembly MDSY01 (sample SAMN05326643, study PRJNA326480) | marine metagenome | isolation source: seawater | place: Atlantic Ocean: South West | collected 2010 | reverse complement strand
GCTTGTATCTAAGAGCCATGTTGATTGTGTGTTTTGAATGATGTTATAAATGCATCGTTTATGCCAAGGTTCGGTTAATGTCGTGTTTATAAAAAAATATTCACGGATAGTTGCCAATTTTGGTGCTGATGTTGTTTGTTTGTAATATGATTTAAGGTTTATTGAGTGGTTTTGTATAAGGTATTGCTGAAATTCATGGTGTAAATCATTTAATTGATCTGTCATTTCACTATCAAACAATGACTTTTTTTTCATTGTTTTTTGTGTTGATAGTGTTTCATTGAGAAAGTGTTGGATAGCATGTTCCATTAGTGTATGGGATGTATAGAGTGTTTTACGAAAGGGAATGTGTTGAAAGTGGTATAGATAATTTTTGAAGTACAATAAAAGGAAATTTTTGTTTTTTGAATATGTTTCAGTATAAGAAACGTTTATTAGTTCTTCTAAGGATATGGTTACAGGGGATGTTTCTAGTGCTGTCTTGCTTTGAAGGGTTTCTTCTAGGTTTGACACATGGGTTTTGTTGTTACAGATAATTGCTGTTGTATGGGGTTGATACGATAGGGTTGTGATTAGTGTTTGGAAACCTTTTGACTCGGTAATAGGAATGTGTGTTGTTTTGTATAAGTAATGATGTTTCATAGATAGGAGTATATCATATGTGGATGGTCTAGTTATTCTATTTTCTTGTTTAAATCTTCTTGTGATAGGGAACTATCACATATGGATAAGTATGGGGGACTTGTTAAACGATTGATTGTCCTTGGTTTATATATTTTGCTAGCAGTTCCTTTGGGAGCTTATAATGTTGTTGTTGAGCAGGATAAAAAGGGGTTTCAGCTTTTAGTCGATAATAATCCTTTTTTGGTTAGGGCTGTCCATTGGGAATACCTACCTCATGACAGTGTGTCATCTTATTATTTTTGGGGTTCTGATGATGGTTTTATTAAGGATGTTTTGGATTATCAAATGCCCCTGTTATCACGGCTTGGTATTAATACGATTTGTTTCCAAGTGGGTGTGCCAGCACGTTGGGTAAGTTATATTTACGAAACATATGGGATTTATTCTGTAGTTCAGTATGCGCTGGATGATGTTGATTTTTCCGATAGGGAAATTCTTGCTGATGTGATAGAGGCGGTTCGTTTTCAGGCTTTGTTATATCAAGATACACTTGGTTTTTTGTACTTATTGTTAGGCAATGATAAGGTTTTTCGCCAGGTATCTGGTAATATCATGCCGTATCATGTTGCAACTGCAAAACCTGTTGAGATAAAGGTGCGTAAGGTTTATTCATTTTATGGGGATGCTATCGATGCTTTAGAAGAGGGTGGGTTTGATTTTCCTGTTGCAGTGGTGGGGTTGCCGTTTGCTTATCTTGATTTAATTAATCAATATTGTCCAAATGCAGATATTATTTCGGTTAGTCTTTATCATGCAAATTACTTTACTCGATTTCTTGCAAATGTGCATGATCGTTTGGGGATGCCTGTTTTTTTTCATGGGATTGGTGCCGATTCTCATCATGCTAAGTTTGATGTTGATGATCATGTAATGCAGGCTGTTAATCTGAAGGAGCAGTGGCAGTTAGTTTATTCTAATTGGTATCATAATGGTTTTGGAAATAGTTTAGGTGCGGCGATGATTCATTGGGCGGATCGTCGTTATTTGTCAGTTAATGGTGTGTCTAGCTGGGCAGAGCCGCTTTATGGATATGATTTTTACTCTGGTGAGAATAATGTGAATGGCGAATGGTTTGGTATTGTTTCGAAGCAATCTGTTGATTATAGAGGGTTCTATGAGGTGGTTCCTAGGACGTCTTATTATATACTTCAGAAGTTATTTCGCTTTAATTATGAGGAGGGTAGTGTTGAGGAGATAGTATCTTATTGGGACTCTTTTTTACCTTCCGATTATTCTTATTCATATAGTTTTTATTTGTTACAGCAGGATAGTCAGTCTTTTTCTAAGCTTTATTTGAGTCGGTCGCGATTATATTTGGGTAGTGGGGCAAAGCGTTATTTTTTGTCAGCTGAAAAAAGGGAGGCTGGTTATGATTATTTTCAGTCTTTATATACGACTCTTGTTATTAAGCCAGCTGCTTTTGTTGATGCGACGATCGATCTGAATTTTGCAGGGCGTGTTTCGGATATCGATTTGAATCAGCGTGTTTATGAATCTCGTTATCAAGAGAATGGAGGTGGGGTGTCTTTGTATCGAGCGTTTGCGAGATTGGATGAACCTTATTTTAAGTTATTTGGATTTTATCGTTATCCTTATTATGAATTATGGGATCAGGCTGATTTTTTTAATTTGATTCCCAGTGACTATGATTTGGATCGGCTGGATGCTTATCAGAGTAAATCGTTTAATGGTGTGATGGTGAAGGGTCGTCGTTTTTTAAATTCTGTAACGTTGATGATGGGGCCGGAATTGTATGAAGGGGCTAACCCTATGATATTGTTATCGTATCGACTAAAGACATGGTTGGGAGATACGACAACAATTTTTCAGTATGATTTTGATGATCGATCGTATTTTAAGTCACTTTATGATATTGGTTACTCTAAAACTGCTAAGGTTTCTTTTCATCTTAAGCAATCTTTTTTAGGTTTCACGTTAAACATAGGGGGGTTGGCAGCTGGCTTTGATTTGTTAGATAAACCCTATGATGTTATTTCTGTTTCAGAGGGCGATGGATATTTAAATTCAGGGTATGATGTTGATCGTGTTTCTGTTTCGTATCGAGATTTGTTTGGCGGGAAGTGTTTGTTGGAACGTGACGGTGATTTGGGGCGAGTATTTTTTGATTTGGGGTATTTGGGTTTGTTGGCTAATGGGGGGTACGAGTTTCCGTCTTTGTCCTTGAATCGTTTGGGGCTTAAGCCTGTTAATCGTGGTAATCAAGCTTATTTTCATTCAGGGTTTTCTTTTAATGTTGGGTCTTTGTCTATTTCGCCTAGTGTGATATATCAAAAACCATTACGAGGACCTCGTTGGTCTGCTGGATTACCTAGTTTTGTTGATGGAGCGGATTCTCGTTTAGGTTTACGAAATCATCGGGATCACTTTTTTTCTGTTTTTGAAAATCGTTATATGGTTGGTGGCGATCTTTGGTTTGTTCGACATGATTCACGTGAAACATTGCCTTATTCTTCTCGTGTTGGTCTTGTATATCGTGATTATCGGACGCATACGGATGGGTTTGTTAGTGTTAATGGTAGTGGCGAGCTTTATGTGGTTGGCTCTATTCCTGCGGGAACGTTGTTTGATGGTGTTGGTGAATTTGTTTTTTATGATTCTTTTCATAGACGGTTAGCTCAGACCTATTATGTTGGATATTCTCAATCTAGAGCGGGTGATTCTCGGATGCGTAAGAGGGCGGGGATTTTGTCGGAATTGGTTTGGGATCGTTTGAGGGTTGAAAATAGTTTGTTGGTTAATGATTTTGGTCCTTATTATGATTTTGTTGACCAGGGGTTTACGTATCCGTTTCAGTTTATGTTAAAGGCTAGTATTGGCAAAGAGTTGGCGTCTTTTGATGGGGATCGTAGTGAGTATGGTGTTTCTTTGATGTATCGTACGCTTAATCAGGATTCTTTGTATGGTGATGATTTTGATGTTAGGGAAGAGGTTTCGATTTCAATGTATCTGCAGCTTGCTATTTAGCTCTTTGTTGATTTGTTTTTTCTTTTTTTATACACTGACTTTATGTTTGATGCGGTTATTGATGCAAATGTAAATCGAGTTAGTGAGGGGTTGCGGGTTATTGAGGAGTACGTTCGTTTTGTTCGTTCTCATAAAGAATATACGGATAAACTTGCTGAGATTCGTAAGCAAGTAAATCGTTTGTTTGCTCAGTCTCCTGGTCATTTGGTCGCAAGATCGGTTGATGCTGATGTGCGATCTAGAGAGATTCCAGTGAAGCGAGTTGATGTTCAGGAGTTGTTGGTGGCGAATTTTAAGCGTGTTGAGGAGGGGTTGCGTGTTTTAGAGGAATATACAGGTGATAGTGCTTGTAACGCGTTGCGTTATGATGTGTATGATTTAGAAGCGGCTGTTGTTTTGCTTGCTAAAAAACCGCCTCTAAAAAAGGGAGTTTATTTGATATCGGCGGATGTTGATCGTTTGAAAGATGGGGTGAGGCAGGGCTGTGCTTTGGTTCAGCTTCGAGATAAGGATGCTTCGAAGGATGTTATTTATCATAAGGCGTTAGAAATGGCTGCTTTTGTTAAGGATTTTGATGTGCCTTTTCTTGTTAATGATTTTTTGGATATAGCGATGTTGGTTGATGCTGATGGTATTCATACGGGGCAGGATGATTTACCTGTGTGTGATTTAGTAAAGATTTGGGGTGCTCATAAATTGTATGGGCGTACCACGCATGCTTTTGATCAGGGTGTTGAGGCAAAAATGCAGGGTGCTGATTATGTTAGTGTTGGACCTGTTTGGGAGACGCCTTCTAAGCCAGGTCGTGACGGGATTGGCTTTGATTATTTAGAGTCTGTTAAAAGGTTAGATCTTCCTTATGTGGCTATTGGTGGGGTGGACGATACTAATATTGATGCGCTTATGGCTTATTCGCCTTATATGGTTGGGGTGATTCGTTCGTTTGATTGTGTTTCAGATTGGCAATCTCGTTATTTTTCTTAATTACTATTTGAGTCTAGGATTTTGATTTGTTATAATTACTAGGTTTGGAAAAAAATAGTTAATTAGGAAGGAAAATGACAGTACATGTATTAGTTGGGACGCAGTGGGGCGATGAAGGAAAGGGAAAGATTACGGATATTTTGGCAGAGGAATCAGATTATGTTGTGCGTTATCAGGGGGGGAATAATGCCGGGCATACTGTTTGTGTTGGTGAAAATACATTTAAGTTGCATTTAATACCTTCTGGGATATTGTATGATACTTGTTGTTCTGTAATTGCTAATGGAGTTGTTTTGGATCCGGCTGTTATTTTGCAAGAGATGGATACGTTAAGAAAGCAGGGGATCACTGTAGATCCTTCTAAGTTAAAAATTTCGAGTATTGCTAATGTTATATTGCCAATTCATCGACAATTAGATTCTAAGCAGGAATCTAAGAGGCATCATGAAAAGATAGGTACGACTGGAAAAGGGATAGGGCCTGCTTATATGCATAAGGTTGCTAGGACAGGTATTCGGGTTCAGGATTTACTAAAAAAATCTGTTTTAAAAAAGAAGTTGGTAAAACAAAATTGGGATGAAGTGTTTGCTGATGAAGAGTATGATTTGGATGATGTGGTAAATGAATATTATGGATATGGGCAGCAGTTAGCTCCTTATGTTGTTGATTCTTCCTTGTTTGTAAATCAGGCTATCGATTCTGGTAAATCTGTTATTATGGAGGGTGCTCAGGGAACGTTGCTTGATGTTGATCATGGAACATATCCTTATGTTACGTCATCTAATCCGGTTTCTGGCGCTGCTTGTGTTGGTGCTGGTATTGGTCCTCATAAGATTGAGAAGGTAATAGGTGTTACCAAAGCTTATTTAACGCGAGTTGGAGAGGGGCCATTTACAACAGAGCTGCATGATGAGTTTGGAGACTTTTTAAGAAAGCAAGGTGGGGAATTTGGGACAACTACGGGGCGTCCAAGACGATGTGGTTGGCTTGATTTGGTGGTTCTTAGGTATGCGATTCGTGTTAATGGGATTACAGAAATATGCTTGACTAAGTTGGATGTCTTAGATGGTCTTGAAGAAATTAAGGTTTGTACTGGTTATAAGACGGTTGATGGGGATGTGTTGAGTGAGTTTCCGTTGGATCTTGATGTTTATTCATCTTGTGAGCCTATTTATGAGACGTTGCCGGGTTGGGGATCTGATATATCTCAGTTGACTGAGTTTGATGAATTGCCTGCTTCAGCAAAATCTTATGTGGAGTATATAGCTGATAAGACAGGGGTTCAGATAAAGATGGTTTCTGTGGGGACGCGTCGTAGACAAACGATACATTTGATTACTAGATAGGTTGTTGCTATTACTGATCATCTAGATTGGTTCTTTTGGGCGTTGATCATTTCTTAGGGCTTATTTTGTAGTGATGCTTTTTATTTTGATTTTTTATTTTTGCGACGTGGTGTCGGGGTGTCTTGTTTGATATTTGTTGGATATCTTTGTTTGATGAGAATTTTCGTTTGCTAAAATTTGATTGGGGGATATGGCTGATAAGGCAGGTGGTAATGGTTTTGTATTAGTTTGTTTTGTTTTGTAAGTTAATGAGAGCAGTTTACCCAGTTATCAGAGAATGTTGACCATTTCATAGAGCTGATTCGGCATTGTTGAGTGTTGTTTTCTTTTTTAAATTCAATGACGCCGTCCATGATGTATTTTACGTTGTTTAAGAGTGTTTCATCGACAGTTCCTTCTTCGAGAACAAATAGTGTTGTTACGCCTCCGAATGCGATTCCTGTTCTTGCGATTTGGTTTAAAAATCGTTGGACTGTTCCTAGTTCAAAGCTGATTAGTAGGCTTGAGATAGAATCTATTAATCGGCGGCCTCCTTGTTTTTCTTGGATGCTTTGTCCGATTTCATTGCTAGCATCTGAAATGATTCCTGCTAGTTGATTTAATTCTAAGGTTCCTGATACAGCAAACGCTTCATTTTCGTTTGGGGTTAATGATGACCATGAATAGGCGTCAATAAAGCGAAGTTTATTATTTTTTTCATAATTTTCTGTATCTATTTGTTTGTTTTCTTCTAATTTTAATCTTGTTTTTTTGGGATCATCATCGATTGCGATGATGAGGGATTGTTCATTGTTTAAGAGGCCGTTTGTAATAAAGTTTCTGCAAAATGAGGATTTGCCTGTTCCTGTTTCTCCGACAACGAGGATGTTTGATCCTGCTGGTAATCCGCCATTTAAGTTGTTGTCTAGCTCTTGGTTGCCTGTTGAAGCAATATTTGTTTCACGTGAAACAGGGGGGGGTGTTTGAGGTGTTTTGAGTTTTTTTGCTTGAAAGCGTGTTATTAGAGATTGAGATCGCGATTTTAGATCTTCGACATTAAATGGTTTAATGATGTAGTCGTCAGCTCCTTCTTCAAAGCCAGTTAGTTTGTTGTATTCGTCGCCTAGTGCTGATAATAGAATGATGGGCGTGTCTTCTATTGAGTTGTTGTTTCTGACTCGTCTACACACTTCGAATCCGTTCATTTTCGGCATGACGATGTCTGATATAATTAGGTCTGGTTTTTCTTTTATTGCTAAGTCGATGGCTTCTTCTCCGTTTTCTGCTGATAAGATTGTTGCTCCTAGGTCTCTTAGCATTATTTCTAGGAGTGTTAGTATGTTTGATTCGTCGTCGGCTATAACTATTTTGGTCATTAGAGTGCTTGTCTTAATACGATTCCTCTTTCTGGTAGTATTTCGAAGCTGTATTCTGAAAGGTCAATTCTTGTTCCTCTCATTTTTCGAATTGATATTGTTCTTATTCTTTTGTTATTTTGAGGAAGTAGTTTTAGGTGAATGATGCCTGATGATGCGAATTCTTCTATTCCAAAGAAGCTGACTTTTGTTGAGCCTACAGGAATATATGATGTGAGAAGTGTTGTGCAGTTTTCGATAGATTCTACTTCAAAAATTAGTGATCTTATATATTCGATGACATCTGGAATGCTGTTGTCTGATAAGATCAGAGGTGCGATTGGGTCTATTACGATTCGGGTTGGGTTGATTGATTTGATGTATTCTGTAATTTTTTTTACGATAAGCTTTGAATCTATTGTGTTTCCTTCTTTGTCTTTGCTAGATCCAAAGTAATTTGTGATGTCTATGATATTTAATGTTTCGTTTTGGAGATAATGTTGCAGATCCCATCCAAGTGCGCTGGCGTCATTGATGACGTGTTCTGGTTTTTCGTCGATGGATATGTAGATCGTGTTTTCATTGTTTTTTAATCCTTCTAGTAAAAATTGTAGAGACAGAATGGTTTTTCCTGTTCCTGGCTCTCCGGATATTAGATAGGATTTTCCTGTGGGGAGTCCGCCGTATGTTAGTTGATCTAGGCCAGATATCCCTGATTTGGTTCTTGTTTGTTCTTTTGTTTTGTTTAGCATGAGTATAGATTTACTATAATTCAACAATTTTTTACTTGCAAGCAGTTCTTGTTTGTTTATTTTCTTTTTTTGAAGTGCTATTATTAAATATAGATATGTCTCAGTTATCTTATGTTATTTCTATATCAAATCAAAAGGGTGGTGTTGGGAAGACCACTACAGCTATTAATTTGGCTTCTTTTTTGTCTGTAGAAAATAAAACAGTTTTGTTGGTGGATTTGGATCCTCAGTCTAATGCTACATCAGGTGTTGGTGTTGATCAGGATAAAATTGACTGTGATATTTATGATTCCTTGACTGGGAAGGCTCCTGTTAAGGACTGTATTTACCCGACTGCTTTTGATGGGCTTCATGTAATGCCTGCCACTCAGAATTTAGCTGCTTTAGAATTAGAGCTTGTGGATCATGTTTCACGTGAAACTTATTTAAAAACAATGTTAGAACCATTAAGGGCGGTTTATGATTTCATTATCGTGGATTGCCCTCCTTCTTTAGGATTATTAACGTTAAATGGTTTGGTTGCGTCTGATTATGTGTTGATTCCTGTTCAGTGTGAATATTTTGCTTTAGAGGGAATTTCTCATTTGGTTAGTACGTTAGAGAATGTAAGGTTGCATCTTAATCCAAGTTTAGAGATAGCGGGTATTTTATTGACGATGTTTGATAGGCGTACTGCTTTAAATCGGGAGGTTGTTGATAATGCTAGGCGGTTTTTTAAGCGGTTGGTTTTTCAGACCATTGTTCCACGGAATATAAAATTAACGGAAGCTCCTAGTCATGGAATTCCTATTTTATTGTATCAGCCTAATTGTGCCGGTGCTGAAGCTTATTTAGATTTAACCAAGGAGGTTATTGATCGTGTCAAAAAGTGAAAAACAAATTTCAAAGTTAGGAAGAGGTTTAGATGCTGTTTTTGGTCGTTCTTTTGTGGGTGGGGGGCGTAGTATTATTGAAATTCCTATAGATAAAATTAAGGCTAATGAGTATCAGCCAAGAAAAATGTTTGATGAGGCGGCTTTGCACAAATTAATTAATTCAATTAATAAGAATGGCTTGGCGCAACCTATTATTGTTAGGCCTTTAGCGGATGGATATTATGAATTGATTGCTGGTGAGCGCCGGTTGCGTGCTTGTCGTATGGCTGGTTATAAGGCTGTTCCATCAATTGTGAAAGATGTTTCTAATTTAGAATCATTACAGTTAGCTTTGGTTGAAAATTTAGATCGTGAAGATTTAAATCCTATTGAAGAGGCAGAGGGGTATCAGCGTTTAATTGCTGAGTTTAAATATACTCATAGTATGATTGCTGAATTATTTGGGAAGAGTCGCTCTGCTGTTACCAATATTTTAAGACTTATTGGACTTCCTGATAGTGTAAAGCGTGCAATTCAACATAATCTTATTTCTGAAGGGCATGCTCGTGCTTTGTTGGGTTTAGATGATAAAGCGCAGATGGATGTTATGTTAGCTGAGATTATTGATGCAAAGTTAAGTGTTCGTGAAGTGGAGCATAAGGTGTCTTTGTTAAATAATAATTCGGAGCAGTTAAGTATTTTGTCTTCAGAAGAAGAACTTATAATTGATAAGCATACACCTTTTTTTGATAGAATAAAGTCAAGTTGTTATGACAAGGGAGTTAAAGTTTCTTGTTCTGGTTCTCTTCAAAAAGGACGGGTATCCTTTTCCTATTCTTCGGAAGATGAATTATATAAGTTGGTAGATATTTTTGCCCCTAAGTAATATTTTTTGTTAAATATATATAGTTGTTTTTTTCTATAAACGAAATGGTTTTGTTTGTTTGGTAGCTGTCTTTTTGTTTTTTGCTGATTGGGATTAATAGTTTGCAATGAGTAATATTTAGTTTTTTTGTTATGGTTTCTATTTTGCTTAAATTTGCAAATGCTTTGGCTGTAATAATGTTTGGGTTTTTGGGAGGATTCCATTCGAATATGTTTTTAGTAATGATAGTTATGTTTTTTAGATTAAGTTTTTGTTTTGCTTGAACTAAGAATTCTGTTTTGCGTGATTTAGATTCAATTGCATAGACTACGTTTTTATCATTTAGGATAGCTAAGGGAATAGCGGGTAAGCCAGAGCCTGAGCCAAAATCAAAAATGGTTAATGGTTGGTTTGTGATGATTGTGGCTAGCGTTATGCAATCATTTATATGAAAGTCTAGTAGGTTATATGCTTTTTTTGAGTAAATGTTTGTTTGTTCGTTATATGCTTTTAGTAATGTTATATAATTTTTTAGTTTGCTATTCATTGCTGTAGTTTTTTACTGGTAATGGTATGTTTGTTTATTTGTTGGTTGTGGTTTGTAATTCTTTTTTGATGGATCTGCTGTTGTGGTGACAAATTGCAATCGCAAGCGCGTCTGCTGCATCATCAGGTTTTGGTATTTCTGTTAGGTTTAATAGTTTTTTAACCATATATTGAACTTGAGATTTGGTTGCTTGTCCGTAGCCAGAAATTCCACATTTTATTTGTGATGGTGTATATGATTTTATTGGTATACGAGAAGCTTGTGCGATTAGTAGATAAATACCACGAGCTTGTGCAACAGCTATTGCTGTTTTTGTATTAGAATTAAAAAATAGTTCTTCAATGGCTACTTCGTCAATGTTATGTTTTGTTAGTGTTTTTTTAAATGCGGACGCAATTATTTCTAGTCTTTCTGGCAATGTTTTATCAGCGGGTGTTGTGATGATTCCATAATCAGAAAGTGTAAATTTAGAACCGGTTATTGTAATAATTCCATAACCTGTTGTTGCTAGCCCTGGATCTATTCCTAGAATTTTCATAATTTTTCTAAGTTTGTTATTACGGTATAAATAGTGTCGTTTGGTTTGACCATATTTCGAAAATTAATACGTTTTGTGGCTTGAATTTCAGTTTGGTTTAGTATGTTTGGCTCGTTAATCCAGCTTTCTAAAGTTATGGATTTGATTTCTGCAATTTTATGGCTATGTTGATTATAGATAGTTGCATTGCATTGCCATTTTTTGTGTCCTATTTCATTTTTTTGTTCTAAATAAGCGCATAATGTATCTTCAATACTCATCCATTGCATTACGCCCATCATAATGGGGTTGTTTGGGAAATGCCCTTTTGTTAATGGATGTTCTGGTGGGTATTTGTAACGGGAGATAATGTCAGTTTGAGTTTTATAGAGGGCATCAATTAATATCATTTCTTTTGATTTATGTCGATTTTCTTTTGTGATTTGAACTGAGGGTTCTGTTGGGATGATAAAGGCGGATGTTTCTGGGGTGTTTGTATGGTTTTTTGTTGTAAAAATAGCTGTCATTTCACCTGTTGCAATTTCTTTTTGATTTTGTAATATATTACCTTCATATTTAAGAAAATTATGTTTTGCATTTATTCGTTTGACGTTTCCGGTTAATTTTATGCTTGCATTAGCATGGCCTGTTTTTTTGAAGTTTGAAATTGCTGCAAACATAACCATTTCATCGTTTTTTAATTTTCCACTTACTACAATGGATGCTAATGCTAAAATTTCCATAAATAAAGCCGGTTGTAAGACGAGTGCATTATCTTGGTGTTTTTTTAAAAAAATAGATCGATTTAAGGGGTCTTTTTCATGTACGGTTAATGATAAGTTTCCTGCCTGTGTGTTTGTGTTTGGAATAGAGATGGTGTCTAGAAGTAAATTTTCATTTCTATGGATAATATGTGTTTTAATGTCGTCTTGTGTTAGTTCTTGGGTCAATGTCGTTGTAACTCCTCTTGAAGATGTTTAATAGATTTTGATAATAAGCGCGAGATATGCATTTGAGATAATTCTAAGCGTTCTGCAATTTCAGCTTGTGAAAGACCTCCGTAAAAGCGTAAGTAAATAATTCGTCTTTCGCGAGTAGATAATTTGAGGATTGCTTGTTTTAAAGTTTCTTTATTTAGCATTGAGTCTTCTTTGTTATGAGTTGGTATTTGATCTATTAATGTTGGTTCTGCGTTTCCGCTTGATCCATATGAATCAGATTTGTAGGATGGGGAATCTAATGAAATAACTTTAACATTTTGTCCTGCTTCCATTGCTTCAATTACTTTTTCTTCATCGACATCTAATTTTAAAGCGATGTCTTTGATGGTTAATTGGGATCCTTCCATTTGTGCTTCGTATATTTCTGTTTTTATTTTTGAATATAATTCTTGAATTTTTCTTGGTACTTTAACAATTTTGCTTTTGTCACGAAAATAATGTTTTATTTCACCAATAATATTGGGTGTAGCAAAGGTAGAAAATTCGGTGTTTTTTTCTAGTTTGAATCTATCTAAGGCTTTTATTAGTGCCATTGATCCTACTTGGATTAGATCATCTACATCATTTTTATTAAATGCTAGTTTTCTAGCAATATATTCAATTAATGGCTGATAGTTTTTTAATATTTTTTCTTTTAACGCATCGTTTTTGGTGTCACAATATTCTTTTACTAAAGGATCTAATTTTGGGTTCACCTGATAATGCTCTTTTTTTAAGGTATTTTAGTTAGAATAATATCATAGTCATTGTTATAATTTCAAACAAGATGTATGTATATGATTCACGAACGGTACAATCTGGTGATATTTTTTTATGTTTGCCAGGTGGAGAAGCTTATTGTGATGAGGCGTTAGAAAACGGTGCAAAAGAAATTTTACGTGTTTCAAGAAAAGAGATGGCTGCGTTAGCGCATTCTTTTTTTTCTTATCCATCTCAAAAGTTGGTTGTGATTGGTGTGACGGGAACGAATGGCAAGAGTTCAGTGTGTCATTTTGTGGCAGAAGCATTAAGGCGATTAGGCAAAAATGTGTTTTTGCAAGGTACGATTACGCATGCATTAACGACGCCAGAGTCCTTGGATACGGTGAAGGCAATGCATGATCATATTCAGTTAGGAGGCACTCATTTTGTGATGGAGGTTTCATCGCATGGTATCGCGCAAAATCGTGTTGATGGAATAGATTTTGATGTTAAGTGTTTAACAAATATTACTCAGGATCATTTAGATTTTCATGGTTCAATGCAGGCGTATCGGAAAGTAAAGCTTGATTTTATGGAGTCTACGCCTGGTAATAAGATATATCCGCAGGATTATCAATCCTTACAAGTGGGGGATGTTGATTATCAGTCTTTTCAAGTTTTGAATAAACAGGCGGCTTTGGCAATTTTAATGGCATGTGGTTTTGATTTTGAACAATCTTTAGCTACTTTAATGGATATCTCGTCACCTAGAGGGCGCTATGAACTTGTTATTTCAAGTGCGCCTTTTCAAGTTATTGTTGATTATGCTCACTCTCCTCATGGGTTAGAAATTGTATTACAAGAAGCACGTAGGCAGGTGGCGTTAAAACAAGGTAAATTGTTGGTTTGTTATGGTTGTGGTGGGGATAGAGATCGTTTAAAACGTCCGTTAATGGCCAGTGTTGTAAGTCGTTTGGCTGATTATAGTGTTATTACGAATGATAACCCGCGAACAGAAGATCCTTTTCAGATTGTTGAGGATATTAAAGAAGGGCTTGTTTTTAATCATGATTTTGACATTGAATTAGACAGGAAGAAAGCGATTGAACATATTTGTTTGCAAGCAAAGAAATATGATATGGTTTTGATTGTTGGTAAAGGGCATGAGTCTTTTCAGATTATTGGGCAAGATAAATATCCTTTTTGTGATGTTGACATTACTCAAACAGTTTTAACTAATATGGGGTATTAAATGAAAGTATCGATTGATTCTAGAACAATTAGTAAGGGGGATTATTTTATACCTGTGAAGGGAGAGAATTTTGATGGTTATGATTTTGTTGATGATGTTATTGCTAAGGGAGGGCATGTTTTAGATGTTGATTTAGCAATGTATGCTAAGGCGTATCGAAAAAAGTTGACTTGTAAAGTTATTGCTATTGTTGGTTCTGCGGGGAAGACGACGGTAAAAGATATGGTAGCTAGTGTTTTGTCTCAGCAGTTTTCTGTGGTTAAGACTGAAGAAAATCAAAATAATGAATTTGGAGTTCCTTTAACAATTTTATCAGCGGAGCACGATACAGATTTTTTATTAGTTGAAATGGGAATGCGAAAAAAGCATGAGTTAAAATTTTTAACTCAGCTTGCTCAGCCGGATGTTATTATTTTTACTGGTGTTGGAAAAACTCATATTGAATTTTTTAAATCCCAATATCAATTAGCTTTAGCTAAGGCGGAGGTTTTTCGATCAAAATTAAAATGGCAACGTGGCAAGCGGCTTTGTTTTTTAGGTGGTTCTGGCGATTATTATGATTTAATTTTAGCAAAGGCAGATGCTGTTGATTATCATGTTATTACATATACTGGTGATGATAAAGTCGCTGAAAATATTAATTTATGTTATCAGTTGGGGGCTTATTATGGTATTGATGTCGATAAAGTTGAGTTGGGGATTGCGACTTGTAAGCGGTCTGTTCATAGAATGGCGCATATTCAAAAAAACAATGTGTTAATTATTGATGATACATATAATTCAAATCCTAGTGGTGTTTTGTATGCGTTTCAGTATTTAGCACGATTTACTGGTAGAAAAATTGCGGTTTTGGGAGATATGTTAGAGTTAGGGGATTATTCACAAAAGGAACATCAGGCTATTGGAAAATTGGCTATTGATTATGGTATTGATATGTTGTTTTTGTATGGGCAGGCAATGTCAGTGTTGCAGGTTGCGGACCTCCCATTTTATCATTTTGAAGACAAGGTTGTTTTGACGGAACAGTTAAAGACAGAGATAAAGATGGGGGATACGGTTCTTGTAAAGGGGTCTCGTTCTCTAGCAATGGAGGATATTGTTGATGAGTTGGATCATGGTTTATTTTAATTTTTTGTTAATATTTATTATTTCTTTGGGTTTTCAGTATGGCTTGTTATTAATTTTTAAGTCACGAAAGATATTTCAACCTATTTATGGGCTAAGTCCTCAACGACATCAATCGAAGCAATTTACGCCTTCTTTTGGAGGGCTTGGTATTTTAATATCATTGTGGGTTGCTTGGTTTTTGTATGGAATGCTTTTGTTGGATGATAGTATTTTATGGGTTTTAATTGTGTTTACTACCTTTTCAATTTTGGGTTTTGTTGATGATCTTTTTTCTTTATTAAAGCGTGACAATCAGGGGCTTACATCAAAACAAAAATTTATGAGTCAGTTAGTTTTGGCGATTTTATTACTATTGTTATATTCTTATTTTGTTGATTCGTTATCTATGTTGCAATTAATTTTATATGGTTTTGTTATTGTTGGGTCTTCTAATGCGACTAATTTAACAGATGGGCTTGATGGGTTATTGGTTAGCTGTAGTATCGTGACTTTAGTTGGGTTTTATTTGTTAGGAAGTTTTAATTTGCAATTTTTTTCATTGCTGGTTATTAGTGTTTTGTTGGGATTTTTAATTTTTAATAGGTATCCAGCAAAATTATTTATGGGGGATACGGGATCGTTGGGTTTGGGAGCTTTGTTTGCAGCGATGGCAATTGTGTTTGGGGATATTTGGATTTTAATTCCATTAGGAGCTGTTTATATTTTGGAAACACTGTCGGTTATTATTCAGGTATTATATTTTAAAAAAACCAAAAAACGTGTGTTTTTGATGGCGCCTATTCATCATCATTTTGAATTAATGGGGTTTTCGGAGCCACGTATTGTTTCTTTATTTGTTGGGTTTTCTTTTATTTGCTTACTTATTATCTTGTTGGTATAGTGTATTTAAATATTGGTTGTTTGGTTAAATTAGGTATGATGATTATTTTTAAATGGTTTAATATTGTATTGTTAGTATTTTTATTGATGTTTTGTCAATCATGTAAAGAGCAAGAAATAGATTCTTCTATTTTAGAAAAAGAGACTAATTCTGTTGTAAAAATAGTGACTAATAAAGGGAATATTTTTGTTGAATTATATAATCAGGAGGCGCCAATTACAGTAACGAATTTTTTGAATTACGTTAAGAGTGACTTTTATGATAATACAATTTTTCATCGTGTTATTGATGGTTTTATGATTCAAGGAGGCGGGTTTTTGGCGGATATGACTTTAAAAAAAGTGGGTAATTCTATTAAAAATGAAGCTATTAATGGATTAAGCAATAAACTAGGTACTATTGCGATGGCCAGGACTCAAATTGTTGATAGTGCTACCTCTCAATTTTTTATTAATGTTAATGATAATACTTTTTTGGATCATCAAAGTATAAATCCGCAGCAGTATGGATATGCTGTTTTTGGTAATGTGATTCAAGGTATGAGTGTTGTTAATGATATTAAAGTAGTTTCAACCGAGTTTCGGGCGCCTTATGAAAATGTTCCTAAGCAAGCTATTGTTATTCAGGATATTGTGATTATTCAGTAATAGATTGAATTTTTATTTCTTTTTTCCATGGTTTTTTTGTTACAAGATTGATGCCATGTAATTGATAATTAATAGGATTTTTTAGTGGGTAGGAGATTGTTGTTATATTATTTTTCTGTGTGAGTGATATTGGTTTGTTGTTAATGGTATCCTTTGTATTGGTTTTATTAAGACATATCATTAATGAAATATAATCAGATATGGCTAAATATGTTTGTAATGTTTTTAATGTTAATGATGATGGAGGGTTATCCATGGTTGTTAACAGCTTGTTTTGTTGTGTGATCTCTGTTTTTTGAAAGGTGATTAATGCTTTTTTTTCATTTTGATTGGTTGTATTGCTAAGTCTAATAGTGCTTAGGTAGCTATTGTGTTTACTAATTAAATATCCAATTAAGGGATGGTGATTTGTTCCGATTTCTCGTGATTCGCTCCAAATTTTTATATGAGAGAAAGCATTTATTTGTTGAAAATCAAGAGGGTATTTTGTTTTTTTGTTTAGTATTGGTTTGTTTTCCCAGTTTTTCCAGCCATGATCATGATAATGGCATGCAATCGCTAAGGGAAGGCGTAGCGTTTTGGGCACGTTTTTTATTAATAGTGTTTCCGCAATGATTCGTGCTAAATGTGAATGTGTTAGTTGAGAAATGATGATATCTTTTTTGTGATAGATCATTTTATGATAATACTTGTTTGTGTTACATTTGTGTAGTTTATGGGTGTTTTTATTTTTATACTTAATTTGCTTTCTGATCTAACTTATACTAGATAGTATTATGGTTAACGATAAAATTGCAGTTTTGGGTTCGGGCATTACAGCTAAAAGTGTTTTGGCATTTGCTCATAATCATCAGATAGAGGTTGTTGATGTTGATGATGCTACATTAATTATTGCGTCTCCTGGCATTGATCCTTCGCTATACCCTAAAACGAATACGCCTATTATTTCAGATATTGAATGGGCTTATCGGTTATTTCAATTATCTAATAATCCCCCTAAATTAATTGCAGTGACAGGGACTAATGGGAAGTCTACTGTAACGGCTTTAATTTCGCATGTTTGTGATATCCCTTATGCTGGTAACATTGGTGTTCCATTATTAGATTATGTTGGGTTAGAAGATGAGTTTCCTTGTATTGTTGTAGAGCTTAGTAGCTATCAATTAGAAACATGTTTTGATTTTCGTGCTGATATTGCTGTAATTTTAAATATTTCTCCTGATCATTTGGGGCGTCATAAAACGATGGCTCATTATGTTAATGAAAAGAAAAAATGTTTTATTAATCAAACGCGAGATGATGTATTGATATTTAATGGGGAAGATGACTATGTTTTGGATATGGTTCAGGATGCTAAAGGTATTAAAATTTCATTTTCATATCAGGATGTAACGAATGATTTTAAATTAATTAAGTCTTTGTTAGGTAAGCATAATCATCTTAATGCGTCGATTGCTTTAAAGGTAGCATCGTGCTTAAATCTTGATCCAGATGTATCGTTTCGTAGTTTACATTCATTTAAATCACTAAAACATCGTTTAGAGTATGTGTGCGAGTATCAAGGTGTTCGTATTTATAATGATTCTAAAGCTACAAATCCAGAATCTACTATTATTGGCATTAACGCTTTTGATGATCCTGTTTGGTTAATATGTTGTGGAGATGATAAAGGGCTTGATGTTACGGAGTTAGTTGATTGTATGCGTAATCGTGTTTTAGGGGTTGTTTTATTTGGTGGTATTGCAAATCGGTTAGGGAGTATGATTCGTGCACATTGTTCTGATTGTTTGGTTATTTATGCTGCTAATTTAAAGGAAGCTATTGAAAAGGGAATTTCATATGCTCAGGATCAGCATATTTTATTATTTTCTCCTTCTTCATCTAGTTTTGATCATTTTAATGGGTTTGAAGACAGGGGGAGTCAATTTGTTGATGGAGTGAATGCTTATGTTGAAGCGGCATTGGTATAAAGTTGATTGGTCGTTAATGATTCCAGTTTTATTGTTAATTATTATTGGTATTATTATGTTAATTTCTACAAGTTCGATTGTTGGTTTTTCTAATTATAATGATGCGTATTTTTTTGTTAAACGACATTTGATTTATTTAGGGCTTGGTTTTTTTGCTTGTTTTATTGGTATTGTTACACCTCATGTTTTATATAAACGATTTTTAGGGATTTTATTTGGGTTTGTGATTGTTGCTTTGATTTTAACTTTAACACCGTTAGGGGTAACGGTTGGAGGTGCTCAGCGATGGTTAGATATCGGGTTGTTTCGTTTTCAACCAGTAGAGATGCTTAAGTTTGTTGTTATTGTTTTTATTGCGATTGGTTTAGATAGGCCTCAGTCTTATTTAAATAATTTTGTTAAAGGGTGTTTACCGCTATTGTTGGTGGTATCTATTCCTTTAGGGCTGGTTGTTTTGCAGCCTGATTTAGGCAATATAGCGATTATTTTGTTTGTTGTAGGGTGTTTGTTTTTTTTATCAACAATGCCTTTAAAACATATTTTTATGTTGGGGGGAATATCATTGGTCGGAATTTGTGGAGTCATTTTATCTCATAGTTATCAAATGCAACGGATTATTTCTTTTTTAAATCCATGGGATGATCCTTTAGGAAAAAATTATCATATGATTCAATCTTTAATTGCTATTGGATCTGGCGGGTTGTTAGGGCTTGGGTTAGGAGAAAGTAAATTAAAATATTTTTATTTACCGTTACAATATTCTGATTTTATTTTTTCTATTATTTGTGAAGAAGGTGGTTTTTTGTTTGCTATTTTTGTATTAATGCTCTTTTTTTTGATTCTTTTAAAGACTTTTTTTATTGTTAGAAAATCAGAATCTCAATTTAGCTTTTATTTAGGAATGGGGTGTGGATTATTAATTTGTGTTCAGGCGTTTATTAATATTGCGGTTGTTATTGGGTTGTTACCTGTAACAGGTTTGCCTTTAACTTTTATTTCTTTTGGAGGGACGTCTTTAATTACGTCTTTGTTTTATGTTGGGGTTATTTTGAATATTTCTAATGATTATGAATTAAAACATTATTCGATTCGATCATGATAGTGTTAACAGCGAGTGGTACAGGAGGGCATGTTTATCCAGCAATTGCTGTTGCTCAGTATCTGAAAGAGAAAAAAGTTTCTTTTTTAATTGAACAAGGGCGTGTGTCTCAGTCGATTTTAGATCGACATCAGTATGATTATGAGGCATTACCTATTTTTAGGAAAAAACTGTGGAGTTATTTTGTTGGGTTTTTTAAGGCCTTGTTTTATTTTAGAAAACATAATGTTCAATATGTATATAGTTTTGGGGGGTATGTTACTGTTCCTATCGTTTTGGCTGCATGGTTTTATCGGATACCAGTTATGTTATTTGAACAAAATACGATTCCTGGTAGAGCTAACCGATTGTTATCACGCTGTGTCTCCCAGATTTGTTTATCATTTCAAGAATCTGCAAAATATTTTAATAAGAAGGCTATTGTGGGAGGTAACCCGATAAGAAGTGTATATTTGTCAGACCCTGTAGTTGATTCTTTGTTATCGCTGTCTTGGAGGCCTGGTAAGCGATGTTTAGTGTTTGGAGGTAGCCAAGGGGCAAGTTCATTAAATAGTTTTATTGAATCACACTATGAATGGTTTGAATCGCAAGGGGTTAGTTTAATTCATATTATGGGTGAAGCATCCTATCGGGATGTTTATGCGGATCAGTCTCAGATTATTTGTGACTCAGCTAGTGGTGTAAAACGTGTGATTGTTCCTTATATTGATGATATGAAACGACTTTATGCATGGGCTGATTATGTTGTTTCTAGAGCGGGGGCAACGTCGGTTTCAGAATTAATGGTATATCGTAAACCTGCTTTACTTATTCCTTACCCATATGCTGTTGATAATCATCAATATTATAATGCTTGTGCTTTTGTTGATTTGGGATTTGGTATTATGGCTTTGCAAGATGAAGTATCTAAATCTGTTTTAAAGAATTTATTTCAATTTGAGTTAACGGTTGATTCTGAAGATATGGCTAGATTTCATGGTTGGAAAGAGTTGGTATCTTAATAATTGGTATCGTTAATATAGTTAAAATTTTAGATGTTTAAGCTTTGCTAAACCTGTCTATATTAAAGCAGGAGCAAAACATGAAATCAGAAGAAAATCGTATCATTTTTAATAAGAAAGATCATAATGGTGAAAGCTTTATTGCTAAAACAACATTCGTTATGAGTTTTTCTGAAAAAGATATTAAAGTTGTTTTTTCGCTTAATTAATATTCGAAATTAGTGTTGCTAATTTGTCTTTAAGTTTATCCTCATTTGGATTTTTGATTTAAGGATTTATTTATTTTCTACCTTGATTTCCTCTAGCCATTGCTTGGAGTGTTGATGCTGCTTCTGCACTATACTGTCTGGCTTTCTCTAATCGAAGTTTTGGTTCAAGAAAACATAAACCTAACTTTCGTTTACCAGTATTGTTATCAAGCAATTTATTTAGGAAATCTTGGTTATTTGTGTTTGAAGTTTTGAACAAAGATTTTCGTAAAGAATCAATTAATTCTACAGATTTTTCTATATGTTCTTTTTCAAGAGCACCAAGCTGTGCTATTAATTCTTTTTTTTCTGCCTCTATAGCGTTATTAACCTTAACATAATGACCAAATGTTGTTGCCCTCTGAAGTACTGTTTCTCCACGATTATTTTTAGTATCTACATTAGCTCCAGCTTTAACTAATACTTTAACAATATCTGTAAAACCCCAGAGTGCGGCTATTTCAAGTGGTGTAACCCCCTCAACAGTTGCAGCATCTACATTAGCTCCAGCTATAACTAATACTTTAACAATAGCCCAATCACCAAGCATTACTACCTCATGAAGTGCTGTCTTTCCATATCTATCTGTAGCGTTTACATCGGCTCCTCTATCAAGTAATAATTTAACAAACTCTAGAGGCCCTCGGATTGCTGCCCAATGAAGTGCTGTCCTTCCATATCTAAACGAAATTTTGTTCTGAAACGGATCTGTAGCGTTTACATCGGCTCCTCTATCAAGTAAATTTTCAACTTCAGAAATATTGCGATTACTAGCAGCGTTTACTAATTGTTTATTTATTACTAATTCAGCTGCTTTTGCTAACACATTTAGTC
>MDSY01126834.1_pt1 | contig 21632 bp, 33 predicted proteins | sample 811131 | NCBI WGS metagenome assembly MDSY01 (sample SAMN05326643, study PRJNA326480) | marine metagenome | isolation source: seawater | place: Atlantic Ocean: South West | collected 2010 | reverse complement strand
GTTTTTGAATTTTGGAAAAACTATCAAGACCTTCAACAGAAAGTTTTGGAGTATACGGCCCCGGATCTGTCTCACTATGATGAACAATTAGCCGTGTTAAAATCAGAAATAGATATGATACTTGATGAGATTACAATAGTGGCAGATGTTGCTAAAGATTTAAAGAATGATATGAAAGCCGATTTGCGCCAAATGAATGGAGATATAAGACACATTACAGAGATTGTTAATGATGTGGAAGATAGACAAAAAGAAGATGCTAGAGAGCTTCTTGATGAGATGAAATTATTAGAAGAAAGCCTTGACTTAAAGATTAATAAGGCTTTAAATAATCCATTGAACAACATGTCTGCAAAGGGAACAAAATAGGAGTTAATTATGTGTGATTGTAAAACAGACCAGGATTGTATATGTCGTCTAAGATAGATATAAAAACAGTTTTACCTTATGTCGTGCTAATAGCAACAATTGGCATGACATGGGGTATGTGGTCAGAGCGATTAAATGCAGTTGAAAAGAAGGCTGATCGTGTTGCAGAAATGCAACAAGACATTGCCATAATTAAATCTAAGATATTAGACATGGACGATAGAGTGGCTTGGATTGAAGAGTTTTTAATCAAAACATCTGATTACTAATGGTTATATCTAGGGCACAAATGAAAAAACAAGTATCTGTAGGGGGTGCGAAAAAAATGAAGAAAAAAAGATTAAAGCCTGTAGATAAAAAGAAAAACCCAGGTCTTGCAAAACTACCAACTAAAGTAAGAAATAAGATGGGATTTATGAAAAAAGGTGGTAGAGTAAAATAATGTGTAAATGCAATGAAGATTATATCTGTGTTTGCGGACTTGAAAATGAAGAGGGAGATGAAGAATGACAAAACTATGTCCAAGAGGTAAGGCCGCAGCGAAAAGAAAATTTAAAGTGTACCCATCAGCGTATGCCAATGCCTACGCTTCTAAAATTTGTGCAGGTAAAATTAAAGACCCAAGTGGTGTAAAAAGAAAAGATTTTAGAGGCCCCAAACCTGCTAACAAAGCAGATGGTGGTATTATTGATTTTAATAAGATTTCACAAGAAAGAAAAAAGGTATCAAAATTTAATAAAGGCGGCATCGCTAGAGGCTGTGGCGCTGTTATGTCCAGCAAAAGAAAATCAACTAAGATGGCTTAAATGGCAAAGGGCGGGCTTAAAGAGTGGTTCAAGCAAGATTGGGTTGACATAGGCTCTAAGAAAAAAGGCGGTGGATTTGCTAAGTGTGGTAGATCCAAACAAAAGAAGGACGCTAAACGAAAGTACCCTAAGTGTGTCCCAAGAGCAAAAGCCAATAGAATGACCAAAGGTCAAATACAATCTGCAGTTTCAAGAAAAAGATCAAGAGCTCAAGGAGTTGGCGGTAAACCTACTAATGTAAAGACTTTTGTAAAAAAAAAGAAAAAATAATGCAACAACAAGACTTGAGACATAATCAATGGTAAAAAAAAGAGACCCTAAAGAGGGCACTGGAAAAAAACCAAAAGGTTCCGGAAGGAGACTATACACAGATGAAAATCCTAAAGACACTGTCCGTATTAAATTTGCTACTCCGACTGATGCGAGAAAAACTGTGTCAAAAGTCAAAAAAGTCAAAAAGCCGTTTGCACGCAAAATTCAAATCCTTACTGTAGGCGAACAAAGAGCAAAAGTTATGGGTAAATCCCAAGTTGCTAATATATTTAAAAAAGGTAAGGAAAGCATAAGAAGACAACACGGTGTCAAGAAAAAAACTAGCGGAAAAAATTAAAGAAGACGTAATTAATTGGTCTAAAACAATCTTAGAGCCAATGAATAAACATATAGGGTTCCCTGCCTGTCCTTTTGCCGCTAAATGGAGAAAAGATAATAAAGTTCGTATTGAGGTTAGAATGGATAGATCTAAATACGAAAAACATTTAACTCAAGTAATTAAGTCATGGAATAAAAAACAACATGATATAATAATATTTTGTGACCCTTATTGGGAGCAATATGATGGTGTAAGATTTCAACAAAAGATAGATTTCTATAATAAAACTTATAATCGTAGAGATATTTATTTTATGGGGTTTCATCCCTCATCACCAGCGGACCCAAATGAACAGGAATTTTTAGTGGACCCCACCGATGAACCGGTAAAACACGGTGATCTAGAATACTCTATGATGTTATGTCAAAAATTTAAACAGTTATATGAAGCAAGTTGCAAACTACATAAGATAGGTTATTATGAGAAGTGGCCTAAGCAATACTACGAAGAAGTAGTTGCTGAGAGGCAACGTACGTACGAAAAACTTTTTAAAAAAGGAGCAAAGTCATGATGGCAAAAAAGAAACAAGTAATGAAGAAAGGTGGCATGGCCAAGAAACGTGGCGGTGGCATGATGAAGAAACGCGGCGGCGGAATGATGCAAAAGAAGATGGGCGGCGGAATGATGAAGAAAAAGTCTGTCGTTAAAAAACGTGGCGGCGGAATGACAAAGAAGAAGTAAATTATGGCTACCTCGAATACAACCACTTTTAATTTAGAAATAGATGATGTCATTGAAGATGCTTATGAACGATGTGGAGTTCAAACAAGATCAGGATATGATTTAAAATCTGCTAGAAGAAGTTTAAATATTCTTTTTTCTGAGTGGGGAAATCGAGGTATTCATTTATGGAAAGTAACAAATCAAACTACAAATTTAACTGCAGGAACAACTACTTACACTGCACCTAGTGATGCCTCTGATGTTTTAGAAATGACATTTAGACAAGTGTCATCTGGAACAACCACTGATACTACAATGACAAAGATATCAAGATCTGAGTATCAAGCATTACCAAATAAATTTTCTCAAGGACAACCAAGTCAGTATTATGTAAAGAGAAATTTATCTAATGTTGAAATAAACTTATATCAAACACCTAATACCACAGACACTCAAATTAATTTTAATTATATAGGTAGGATAGAAGATGCTGGAGCATATACTAATGATCCTGATGCACCTTTTAGATTCTTACCTTGTATGGTTTCGGGTTTAGCTTTTTACTTATCTCAAAAGAAAAACCCACAAGCCACTCAAGCATTAAAACTTTATTATGAGGATGAATTACAGAGAGCTTTAACAGAAGACGGACAAAGATCCTCAGTGCATATAGTTCCTCAAAATTATTATGTAAGCGGGACTTAAAATGGCAACATTTGCTACAGGTAAATTTGCAATTGCAATTTGCGATAGGTGTGGCCAGCAATATAAATTTACACAATTAAAACAAGAGTGGAATGGTTTAAAAGTTTGTCCTGAGTGTTTCGAGACAAAACATCCTCAACTAGATCCACCTTATCATAGTGCTGATGCTCAAGCTTTACCCTGGGCTAGGCCCGCTAGGGTAGAACCTACTACTGTTTTTGTAGGTGCACCAGGGGACTCTGCTTTTACATCAGACGGTATGCAGCCTTCTAATCAAAGCAGAGAGTTGCTTATTGGTACAAGTATTGGTACAGTAAGCGTGGTGATAACATGAACTATTCTGAATTACTTGATAACGTAAGAAATTACACTGAGGTAACAAGCGATGTATTATCTAACAGTGTAGTAAACGTTTTTATAACTAATATAGAAAATCAAATCGATAGATTAGCAGATGGCGATGCACAAAGAAGATATGCCACCACAACTTTTGAAGCAAACAATTCTTTTCTAGATATATCAGGACCAGAGGGTGGTTTTAGATTTGCAAGAGGATTGCAGTTACATAAATCAGATGGAACTATTAAGTGGCTGGAACAAGTAGATACTACTTTCATTGATGAGTACGCTACAGAGAGATCTACATCTGATTCTAACTTTACTGGTGAACCTAAATACTGGGCTAATTGGGACGCAACAACTTTAATAGTTGCACCCACACCTAACGCCGCTTTTACAGTAGAAATGTGGTACAACGAAACACCAGAGAGATTAGGAAACGGGTCTTCAGGAACGTCAACTTCTACTTTTATCTCAACTAACGCTCCCGAGGTTTTGTTATATGGAGTTTTATCAGAAGCGTATTCTTACTTGAAAAATACACAAGATATGCAATTATACACACAGAAGTTTCAAACTGCTCTTGAGGCATTTGCCAATGAGCAGATGGGACGTAAACGTAGGGATGAGTATGAAAACGGTGTGTTACGCATTCCACTTAAATCAATAGCACCATAAAGGGAGTCAATAAAAATGGCAATAAATCAAGCAGTATGTGCTTCATTTAAAAAAGAGTTGTTGGCGGGTGACCATGATATCGATAATGATACATTAAAACTTGCTCTCTACACGGACTCTGCAACATTAAATGGTAACACAACAGCATTTTCAGCGACCAACGAAGTTGGAGCCTCGGGAACATACGCTAGTGGAGGTGGAACTTTAACAAGTCCTACCATTGGCTTAACAGCAACAAGTGCAACAGCATCAACAGCTTTTGTGGATTTTGCAAACGTAAGTTTTACATCTGCAACAATATCTGCTCAAGCAGCTTTAATCTATAACTCAAGCTCATCTAATACAAATGCAGCTATTGCAGTTTTAGATTTTGGTAGTGTTAAGACATCCACAAACGGAACATTTACAATCGCATTTCCAGCAAACGACAAAGATAATGCTATCCTAAGACTTTCTTAAGATAGGACATCCTTATGTCTAGTGCTTGGGATAATGGAGTATGGGGGCATGGCGATTGGGGACAACAAGCCAACGCCACTGTCACTGTAACAGGAGTAACATTATCCTCAACAAGAGGATCTGTTTCTGTTGAAGCTACGATAGGATCAGGTTGGGGTAGGGATGCATGGAGTAGCATGGCGTGGGGTGTAGCCCACACAGTCGAACTTAATTCATTACAATCAACATTCACTGCAGGCACATTAACAATAGTAGCTGACGCTTTAGTTCAAGCTTCGGGTGTATCATTTAGCTCTGCTATTGGACAAGCAACTGGTGAACCTGAAAATGTTTATGACTTAACAGGTGTATCATCATCTACAGCGTTAGGCTCTGTATCTATTGAAGAGGGCATAGGTATTGTTGCACCTAGTGTAACAATGAGTTTTGCTACAGGAGATGAAACAGGCTCAGGTACAGTTGATGCAGGTTGGGGTCGAGGTAATTATGGCTCATTTGCATGGAATGAAAACATAGAATTTATTACCGCTGTTAGTGGTGTAACTATGACAAGTTCATTAGGTACAACCACACAGTCTGTAGGAACTGGTGTTATTGCATCTCCTACAGGGGTATCTATGACATCAGCTCCAGGCACGTTAGTTGTGTCTGAAGCTACAGCATTAATAAACCCAACCGCGGTAACAATGAATTTTGTTACAGGCACTGAGGTAGCTGAGGCTGACGCAAATGTAACATTAGTGGGTCCATCAGATCAATTAGACTTTAATATAGGATCTTTAACTATTGACATATTCACACAAGTAGACCCTACAAGCTTAGTTTCAACATTCACTGCTGGTAGCCTTTCTATTACAGGAGATGCACCAAATGTACAAGTAACAGGTAATGTCGTAGCCTCTACATTAGGATCAGTCACAATAGGCGTGGGAACTGGTGTTACAGCCACAGTCACGGGCTTAGGGATGAATTTTGCATCAGGCACAGAAGCAGCCACTGGTGGAGCAGTTGTTGATGTGTCTGGTATTGGCTTATCTGTAGTATCGGGCAATCCTTTCGCTACACCTTGGTCAACAGTTCTAACCAATAAAACTAATACATGGACAGAGGTAGACGCGGCATAAAATGTTTGATAAATTTACAGAAACAAATAGTATTAGGGTTCAATGAGCACTTATTCAGATAGATTAAAATTAGAACTTATGGCAACTGGTGCCAACGCCAATGTATGGGGCACAAGAACAAATAACAACCTAGGCGTTATAGAAGCTTTTGGTGCTGGTTACGTATCTAAGTCAGTGGCTGGTTCAGCGGATGTCACTCTTACCACAGGTAATGCGGACGCAACCACAGAGTCAGCAAACAAAGTCATAGAATTTACTGGGACATTAACAGGAAATATTAAAGTATTTGTTCCAGCAGTAGAAAATAACTATATATTTTTTAATAACACAGCAGGATCATTTACTTTAACAGTGGCCCCTACAGGTCATGCTGCTAATGGTGTTGCAATCACACAAGGGGCTCACACTATTCAATATTGTACAGGTAATAAAATTATTGATCTTTTCGCTAATTCTCTTGGAACTGTTGGTGTAAAAAATTTAGTGAATGTTGGTTCTACTGCTGTAAAGATTGAAGCCAACGGAAGATTAACGGCAACAAGTTTTACAGGTAGTGGTACTGACCTCACAGGTGTGAGCACTTTACCAGCAGGCACACAAATGGTTTTTCTCGAAGGTAGTGCGCCAACAGGTTGGACACAAAATACTGCAGCCGCTTTGGCAAACTCGACTTTAAAAGTTATTACATCTGGAACTGCAGGCACAGCAGGATCAGATGCCTTTGGTGATACCTTTGGTTCATCACGTGCAACTGAAACAGCAGATGTTGGATTAAACGTTGCACCCGTGACTGTTGATGCATCAAGTGTTACTCTTGGTGATACCACTTTAGCAATACCAACAATTGCATCACATACTCACCCAACTACAACTACACCACTTAACCAAGCAGCTCATAACCCAGGTTCCTCATTTTTTGGAACAGGAGTTTCTACTGGTTCAACAGGTGGTGGTGGTGCGCATGGTCATCCAATGGCTTCTGCGTCAGGATCAGTTTCGGGCACTGTAAACACACCAACGAGTTTTTCTGTGCCAACTATGGATGTAAAACACGCTAACGCAATAGTGTGTAGTAAGGATTAAAATGGCAAGCTCGTATTCAGATAGATTAAAATTAGAGTTAATGGAAACAGGTGCAAACGCCAATACCTGGGGTCAAAATACAAATACAAACTTACAAACCATTGATGCCTTTAATGCAGGCTATTTATCAAAATCTGTAGCTGGAGACTCTGATGTAACTTTAACAACAAACAACGCTGACCCTAATGCAGAGTCTTCAAATAAAGTGATTGAGTTCACTGGAACTTTAACAGGCAATATTAAGGTATTTATACCTGCTGTGGAAAGTAATTATATTTTTTTTAATAATACCTCAGGTTCATTTACCCTAACAGTAGCTCCTACAGGTCACGCTGCCAACGGTGTTGCTATAGCCCAAGGTGCACACACGATACAATATTGTGTAGGTAACAAAGTTATAGACCTATTTGCAGGTTCATTAGGCACCGTGAGAGCCATAGATAGAATTAATATTGGTGATAATATTTCTTTTCATTCAAACGGTGTTGTTGCTGCTACTACATTAAAAGGTGATGGTGCAGGTTTAAGTGGTGTGCAAGAATTTCCTGCAGGAACAAAAGCTTTATTTGTACAATCGGCTGCTCCTACAGGATTTACGATAGACACTACATCTGCATTAAATAATTCTACATTGAAAGTTGTTACTGGCACAGGTGGAGGCACTGGTGGTTCAGATAATTTTACAGATGTCTTTACATCCAAAAATGCTACAGGCACATTGACGGTTGACATGTCAGGATTATCAGCAGTGCCAGTATCAGGCACGTCAGGTGATACTACGATTAGTACACCAACATTAGTTTCACATAACCACCCAAGACAAGCACCTGGTGGTCAAACATCAGGTAGAGGTAGACCCGGTAGTATTCCCGGTAACAGACAACATGCTTATAATATGGGTAACAACGGAACAAGCACAGGATCCACTGGTGGTGGTGGGGCTCACAGTCACCCATTATCGGGTAACGTGTCTTTTTCTGGCACTGTTCCTATATCAGCAAGTTTGAGTGTTCCAGCTATGACACTTAAATCAGTAGACACTATCATAGCTACTAAGGATTAATTATGAGTAGTACATATTCAAGTAGATATAAAGTAGAACTTCAACAAACAGGAGCTAACGCTAACACTTGGGGTAATAATACAAATACTAATCTTAAAACTGTTGATACTTTTACTGGTGGATATTTATCAAAAGATGTAGGCGGCTCTGCTGATGTCACATTAACCTCTGTGGATGGTGACCCTACTTCAGAAGCAGCCAATAAAGTAATAGAGTTTACAGGAACTTTAACTGGCAACATTAAAGTATTAATACCGGCAACCGAGTCAAACTATATATTTTTTAACAACACATCAGGCTCCCACACATTAAGCGTGTGTCCGGTAGGCCATACAAGTAACACAATTACAATTACACAAGGCGCTCACACTATTGCTTACAATAACGCTAGTAATAAAGTGATAGATATTTTTGCAAATTCTTTAGGAGTGTTTTCTATAAAAAACAATTTGACTGTATCATCTACAGTCATAACAGCAGCAAACGGAACTATTCAAGCTTCTTCTTATTCTGGTGATGGATCTGCACTTACAGGTGTATCATCCATACCGTCAGGCACAACCGCACTTTTCTATCAAGGTGCTGCACCAACAGGCTGGACACAAAACACAGCATCAACAATCAATGATTGTTGTCTAAGAGTCGTGACTGGTTCAGGTGGTGGTGTCGGAGGCAGTGATGCTTTCTCATCTGTATTTACTGGATCAAGGACCACAGAAGCAAAGACTGTGCCATATTCTGTATCTTCTCCTGGATCTTTATCGGGAACATCAGGTGATACAACTATAAGTTCACCTACAATGGCTGCTCATACACACCCATCACCAGGTGCGGCTAGAACAAAATTACCTTCTAACGAACAAAACTTCCAAGCTATTAATGCTCCATCAAGCACAACAGGTAACACAGGTGGTGGCGGAGCTCACTCACATCCTGTTTCAAGTCCGTTTACAATGTCAGGTAGTGTATCAACAGCTTCTGCTAGTTTGAGCGTTCCCGCCATGAATGTAAAACATGAGGATGTCATAGCCTGTACTAAAGATTAATGCCAATATTTGACCCAGAAGGAACTTGTCCTTTACTTAAGAAAAAATGTATTAAACACCGATGTATTTGGTACAATATGTTACAAGGTAATCATCCACAGTCAGGAGCACCTGTGCAAGAGTGGGGTTGTTCCATAGCATGGTTGCCTCTGTTATTAGTAGAAAATAACGGAAAACAAATACAAACGACTGCGGCTGTTGAGTCTTTTAGAAACGAAATGGTCAAAGCCAACATGGTTACATTGGCTCTTGTTGATGAAAAAAATAAACAAGACAATCCAAAACTTAATAACGTTGGCGACATGTGGGATAAGATTGGTAACGCACAAACAGCAGTCGAAAATGGTGAGGAACCAGACGAAGATATACAGTTGCTAAGAGGCAAAAAAATTGATAAAAAGAAGAAAGGAATTAAAAAGGTAGCTAAAAATGGCAATAACAATAAACAACGTAACCGCAAAAAATCAAATAACAATAATATTTGATGCAGGTATAAACCCTAACAATACAGACAACGGTCCTAGAGACTATTCAGGTGATACTGAAGCAGATGTAGTTATTGATGGTGTAGGGTATCATAACATCAATGCTAGTGATATTATTCCAACTAATATACACGCATTACAATATAAGCCAGCTACTAACACTGGACACATCGAGTACGTAGGTAATGACGATAATTTAGCGATAGCAGATGCAAGTGGCATACCGGCTTGGGCTAACACTATGATCACAAGATGGAACGGTGAGAAGACTTATGCAGAGACATGGAATTCAACTTATGAAACAGAGCACACTGCGCAGATCGCAGCGTTTACTGCTAATACTAATCCCATGACTGACGAGGCATACAATCAAGCTCACGCCAATGCACAAACAGCAGCTAACGCTGCAGCAACTACAGCAAAAAATAATATCCTAGGTGCATAATTACGGCATTCAAGACTTTATAGTCAAAGTTGATAACATAGCCAAAGAGGGCTATTTTCAATCTATTGAAAATGTTATCTATAAAGGCCACGCAGATAAGTTTGGTAAGCAAGGCACCATAGGAGACAAAGGTGAGGTAACCACAGACGCTGAGGTCAGATCTGTTAACGGACATTTTTTTAAAGAAGAAGACATAAAAAATGTATCTGAGAGAATAGTTTATAATGAAACTATGCAGTTGGTTACAAAACTATATTCTTTATATAATAATAATTTTAAACACAAACCTTTAACAGAAAAAATTAATTCTACACCTGTCTTACATTTTTTAAAATATACAGCAGAAGACAAAGGCCATTATGATTGGCACACAGATGACTCAGCTAAACATGCACCAAGAACTTTAACAATGTTAATTGGTATTAGTGATAGCTATGTAGGTGGTGAATTAAAAGTTTTAAATGATAATAACCCACTAAAACTTAGAAAAAATCAAGCAGTAATATTTCCTAGTAATTTTTTATACAGTCATAAAGTAGAAAAAGTAATAGAGGGCGAGAGAAAGGTATTAGTGGTATGGATCCAGTAGAATATTTTTCTAAGAATAAGTACGCTGTTGTGGAGAAAATGATACCACCTGATGTTTGTAAAATTGTTTACAATTATTTTGTATTAAAAGCATGCACCAATCAAGAGTTCGCAGAGCCAAACGCACCAAATCTTTTATATGGTCCTGCGCCTTACCTCAAAGGTAGTTATTGTGATATTTTAGCTGAGACCTTGTTAGCAGAATTAGAGCCACAAATAAAACACGTTACGCAAAAAAATGTAGCTCCTAGTTATAGTTACTCTAGAGTTTATATTACGGGTGAGGTTTTAAGGCCACACACTGATAGACCATCTTGTCAATATTCTGTCACCTTGAACATAGGAGGCGCTCCTTGGCCTATAAGTTTTGGTATACATGATGAGTCTTCAACAGATAACGTTTATGATAAAAATAAAAAAGTTAGAAGGCTAAACAGCATAACATTAAATCCTGGTGACGGCATTGTTTACTCAGGTGAACAATTAGTTCATTGGAGAGACCCACTAACAGAGGACCATTGTGTTCAAGTATTTTTACACTATGTAGATCAGGACGATGATAAATATAAAGAATATATTTATGACGGAAGAAAGAACATCGGGTACGTCAAAAAATAATGTCTGGGCTTTTATCAGACTTTATTTATCATAAGAATACATTTCCAATAAAACTTTGCGATCAAATTATAGAAGCATATAGAGACGAATTATTTAATAGATACACTAATCAAAATGATGATAGGCATTTGGGTGAAATACAAATAAGTGATCATAATATAATAGACAAAAAAAATAGTTATGTAAGAAAGACAATAGAGCAAGATATATACAAGTTTATTGGTGCTTTAATACAAGATTATAAAAAAACCACCAATGCAATTCATCTTAAAGTAGATCAAGATATTGGATATAGCTTACGTCAAATGAACATTGGTGATTTTTACGCAGAGCATGATGATGATGGCTATGGTGAAGAGACAGGGTCCAGAACGCTCACTGTTTCAATATGTTTGAATGAAGAATATGAGGGTGGTGAGTTTACCTTTTTTAATGAAAGTAAAATCATAAGCTTTCAAAAAGGTGACGTGTTAGTGTTCCCATCATCTTTTATGTTTCCACATGGTGTTAAAAAAATTACAAATGGCACGAGGTATCAGTTACTGACATGGTTAAGGTAAATTTTTACACAGCACAAACAGCTAATAGGGGTTTCATACCATGCATTAAAGAACAAATGATACCTGAGTTTGATTATTATTATTTTCATGATAATCACCCGCAAGCTGAACAAAACAAGGGATGGCATTATAGAAATGTTCTTCATGAATACAGACAACTTAAAAATCCTAAAAGACAAAGATTAATTAAAATGTGTCCCAACTTTTTTTTCTTTGATGAGTTCGACTACACAGTTTGGGTAGATAATAAATTTTATCAACATCGTAAATTTTATGAGTTGTGTCTTGACATTATTGTAAACGAACAACCAGAGTTTATGGTCTGCACACATTTAGAAAATAGAACATTCCAGGAAGAGATGGATTTTGCAGAGTATCACAAACTCATACCTATAAGTGATTTAGATAGAGTTAAGGAGCACATGGTAGGGGACTTTTATTCAACAGATACTTGTTGGCTAATAAGAAAGAATACAGAAAAAAATCATTTACTTGGCCTTAAGTGGTTTGACTTGACTAACGCTTGTTTTGAAAATGAATGTCGTGATCAGTTAACAATATCTAGTTGTATAGATAAGTCATATTTAAGCATGAATCATAGCATACAAGAACTAAATGATTTATCATTTATAAGACATGTATAAAATTTATGAGCATCCTTTTGATGTGGACACATTAGAAAATAATGTTGTAATTATAGATGTGTTAAGAGCTGCCACCGTTGCTAGTATAGTATGTTTAAAGAAACCTCTTGTGTATTATATGACAGAGGACGAAAATAAAATTAAAGAATTGTATAACGAAAACCCTTTGTCAGTTACGATTGGTAAACCTGAGAGAAATAAACTTTTTACTTATGGATATGTAAATTCACCAAGTCATATTTGGGATGGACAATTTACTAACAAAGTTGTTTTGCATAGGTCAAGGGCTTGTGGCGGCATGTTAGATAAGTTACGAAATAAAAATGTTTTAATAGCTGGTTTTTGTAATGTTAGTGCAGTATCTGAATACATAGTAAACAGTGATCTTAATTGGGACATAGTGTGTTGCGGGTTTAATGCGGAGGAGCCTAATGATGAGGATAAACTTTGTGCAGAGATATTAACAAAGTATGTTACTACCAACCAAAATCACATATACAAGAAATTAGAAAAATCAGACTCAATAACTTTTTTTGAAAATAATCAACCAGAGTACCCAAAAAAAGACATACAGATATGTCTAACACTTGACTTAGTTTCTTTTGTCATGAAGGGTTATAACAATGTTGTCTCAATCGTATGATACAAGTATATAACAACTTCTTCTCACCAGCAATGTATCAACGTATGATTGATGATTCTTACGTGGGTTGGAGATTAGATAGGTATAGAATAGAAAAAGATTTAACTGATAAATTTTACACAGAGGATTGCATAACACAAATGCAAAAAGTTTTTGAGAAGAAAGTATCTTTATATAGGGCATATTCAAATGGAGACACTTTAGCGCCCAGATATTTACATAGAGACAAGAACTCAACACACACTGCAATATTATTTTTAAATGAGGACTATGATCCTGACTGGATGGGTGGCACAGTTATATATGATAATGATCAAATGAATTACGTTGGATTTTATCCTAATAGATTAGTTTTATTTGATGCACATTTAGAACACATTGGTACAAATTTTCAAAACACACCAAACATGAGATTAATTAATGTTTGGAAAATAAACATAGATGCTTTTTAGATTTCCAAAACCAAAACTAAACTTAGATATTGTTACATACAGACAAGAGATATTAGAACTCTATCCAATAGATTATACAAAAAAATTTATACCAAGGTGGTACAAAGATATGCCAGCTAATGTATCTGAAACACCAATACATGAGCCAACATTAAAAGGTTGTGTTGCAGTGCAGGATTTATTTAACAATGGTTTATGCATACCTATTTGGTCAGATTGCATCATGTACAAAGACGAAAAATTTAATATGAAGTTTTCGGACGGATTAACTGAAGTGCATTTTCATCCTGAACATCAATGGAAATACTATTTAGATGGCGATAGATATCTTCAATTTAAAATAATTAGTCCCTGGGCCATAAGGACAAAATCAAATATAAAATTTGTTTTCACAGGTTTTCATTGGGGCCTGAATCCTTTTAATATACACATACCGACAGCCATCATGAGATTTAAATACTCACATGGCACAAATATCAACGGTTTTCTCGATATGAATAGTTTTAACAAAGCCTCTCTAAATGTAGGTAAACCATTAGTGCAAATCATACCATTGACTGACAGCCAAATAAAACTAAACTATCATCTAGAAGATACAAAGACCTTTTATGGAAACCAAAACAAATTCCGATTATATTTCATCAATGCACATAAAAGATTAGAAAAAAGAATAAAGGAGAAAAATGATACCTAAAAATGAAATAAAAAATCAAAACTTTAAAGTTTTTTGTGGTATGCCCATGTATGGTGGTATGCTAACTGAAAACACTTGTCACGGACTTTTAAGTTTACAACAATACACTTTACAAAATAATGTTGGTTTAAGATTTCAAACTATGGGTAATGAAAGTCTTATAACTAGGGCTAGAAATACAATGGTCACCATGATGTTAGATCAACAAGATTTTGTAGCAACACATATGTTGTTTATTGACGCTGACATAGGTTTTGACTACACAAACATAGAAAGATTATTACAAGCTGAAAAAGATGTGGTTTGTGGCATATACCCTAGAAAACATATACACTTTGAAAGAATGGCAGAAATAGTAAAAGAATTTCCTAATGCAACTCCAGATGAAATAGAAATAAAAGCTTTAGGATATAACTTAAATTTTGATAATCCAAAAGAACTGACTATTGAAAATGGTTATTGTAAAGTGCAAGAAGCCGCCACTGGTATGATGTTGGTTAAAAGAGATGTTTTTATAAGAATGCAAGAAGCATACCCAGAAAGAAAATATGAGTCTGATCAAATAATTAATGGCGGTGCATTTAAGTCTGACAATTGTTATGACTTATTTCCTGTAGGTCCTTATGAAACTGCTGGTCAGAAAAGATATCTATCAGAGGATTATTATTTTTCAAGATTGTTTCAAGAAATAGGCGGTGAGATATGGGCTGATGTTTCCATGCCACTCACACACTTTGGTAATAGAGCTTTTAGGGGCCATGTGGGCAGTCTTTTCAAGAGAAGATGAAAGAAGTAATAGTCAGAAAAGAGTCATTTTTTGTTGCCGATTACACTGGTGACTTAGCAGTAATAGATGATCAAATAGATCACGTTAGAAAATACGATAAAGGTAGAGTAGTATCTAATGTAGGCGGCTTCCAGAGCAACTTTATAACTTTTGGATTTGAAGAATTAATTATTTTTGCTACAAAAAAACTTAACGAGATAGGTGAAAACGTCAGATTAGCAGCCTTTTGGATAAATGCTAACAAGGGAACTGATTGGAATGTTCCGCATATACACACCTTAGATGCAGGGTGGTCAGTTGTATATTATCACAAGATGTGTTGTGATAAATGTCCAATTGGTTTTACGCATTTAGTGCCGTGCGTTATGCATGAAGAATATAAATATGCGCCTCAACAAGGCACCATGATATTTTTTGACGATAGGATGCCTCATTGTGTTTATCCTTGTAATCAGGAGGGGCATGAAAGAATATCCATAGCGTTCAACTTTGATAAAATAAGAGATGTACCTCAACAATAAAAAAGACTGGGTTTTAAAAACTAATTTAGGGGATATGACAGAAGTCAAAAGACTCGTTGATGACCTGACAAAAGATGAAGTAGATATAATACCCACACATAATTTAAGCACTAAGGGCACAAACGTTGTTCAAAAAAGATTTAAGTTAGAAGGTATTCAACCTGTTGTTGATGTGATAACTCAATTCATTAGAATTAATTTAAATAAGCAGGTAAAAATTGCATCAGGTTGGACAGTTTACGGGCAAGAGGACTCTTATCATTTAATACATACACATAGCACAAGAGACAAAAATGATATTGCTACTGTCCTTTATTTATCAACAGCCGAAGTTCCCACAGGGCATGAGGGTAATTTATTTCTAATACTAAAAGATGATGATTTTAAACAATATAGTCCAGTAGTAGGTGATCTTTTTGTGTTTCCCACATATGTCATGCATGGGACCTATCCTCAAGGTAAAGGCTTGAGGCAAACGTTAAATCTTGACTTTGAAGTCTTATGAAAATCTAGTATATTGTCGAAATGCCCTTAGTAGAGTTTAGACCAACACCAGGTATTAATAAAGAAGTCACTGACTACACCGGAAAAGGTAAGTGGACAGACGGGGATAATGTTAGGTTTTTTCAAGGTTCCGCACAAAAAATTGGTGGCTGGGAGAAGTTTATACCAAAATCATTGGTGGGAGCGGCCCGTGATCAGCACACATGGGTTGATTTAGAAGGCACTAGGTATGTTGCTGTAGGGACAGATAGAAAATTATATGTGGTTCAAGAAGGTATAGCATATGACATTACACCTTTAAGAAGAACACAAGCTAGAACCAACCCGTTTACTACAAACGGCACAACATCAGTCTTAGTCACAGACTCAGGACATGGAGCGGCTGAAGGATCTTTTGTAACTTTTGACTCTTTTTCAGCGGTTGATGGATTGGACATGAACAATGAGTTCGAGGTCACATCTGTAGTTAACACTGCCGCATATGTGGTTACACACACTGGCACTGCCTCAGGATCAACAGCATCAGGTGGCGGCAGTGGTAATATGAAATATCAAATAAATCCAGGACCCGAGTTTTCTGTTCCTGCGTTTGGTTGGGGCACAGATGTTTGGAACGTATCAACGTATGGCACACCGAGAACTACATCGAATGTTACACTGCAAGCTAGACAATGGTCCTTAGATAATTTTGGTGAGGACTTAATTGCAACTGCTCTTGATGGTGGCACTTTTACATGGGACACGTCTGCAGGTGTATCAACTAGATGTGTGGCAGTCACAAATGCACCTACAGCTTCAAGATTAAGTTTAGTATCTACACCAGATAGACATTTACTTTTGATGGGTACAGAAAAAACAGTTGGTACAGCATCTTCTCAAGATGATTTACTTATAAGATTTTCTAGTCAAGAAGACATCAACACATATCAACCAACTGCAGAAAATACTGCGGGATCTTTGCGTATTGCTGACGGATCGCGGATCGTGGCGGCAGAAAGATCAAGAGGACAAATTCTTGTATGGACCGACACATCTCTACATTCAATGCAATTCATAGGTCCACCATTTACATTTGGTTTAAGACAACTTGGACAAAACTGTGGTATCATAGGGCAACATGCTGCTGTTGATATAAATGGTATAAGTTATTGGATGTCTCAAGATTCATTCTTTTTATTTGATGGTGCCGTAAAAAAACTACCTTGCACCGTAGAACAATTTATTTTTGACAATATTAATATTACTGCATCAGAAAACGCCTTTGTAGGACACAACGGTGAGTTTAATGAGGTTCTATGGTTTTATGCAAAAACAGGGTCAGACCAAGTAAATGCAGTTGTCGCTTATAATTACCTTGAGGGAACTTGGTGGATTGGCACATTAGACAGAACAACATGGGTAGACAGAGAAGTGTTTGACAACCCTATAGCAACAGAGTATTCCGCAGATGTGGTTGCAAATAACGAAGTAATATTAGGTTTGACAGATGGCTCATCTCAACTATATTTACATGAAGCAGGTAATGATGCAGACGGACAAGCTATGACAGCATTTGTTAAATCAGGTGCAGTTCAAATTGGGCAAGGTGATGAATTCGCTTTTGTATCTAAATTAATACCTGATATTCAAGATCAAAGCGGTGTCTTGAATGCTAAACTAGAATTCAAAGCATATCCTAACAATAGCACTAGCGTTACAAAAACTGCATCTTTTTCAGACACAACAGACTTTGTAAGTTTACGAGGTAGAGGTAGAGAGTTTACTGTCAACCTTGTGTCAAATACAACAGGAACAGCGTGGAGAGCAGGAACTCAACGTTTTGATATACAACCCGATGGTAGAAGGTAAGTGGCAGAACTAGACGTTAAAAGAACATATCTACCCGCTTGTATTTACGAATTCAAAGTCGATTACGATCTTACTCATGTCAAAGAATATTTGAAAAAATTTGCATTTAAAAGAGATAGTATGCTTACTACTTTTTTAGAAGTAGAAGAAATATTACAAGAGCCTGAGCTTCAAGGTTTTAATACATTTATGAAAAATGTAATAGACTCTTTTTCTAAACAAATACTAGGATTACACTCTCCAATAATTGATAGATCTTGGTTTCAAGCATATGATGAAGGGGCTCACCATCAATTACACATACATGACCCCTATGAAAATAGATACGCATTAATATACTATCTACAAGCTACAGAAAAATCATCACCAACATTCTTTTATATGCCTGGACATCCTTATATTACTTGTAAAGAAATTTCTATTCCTGCAGAAACAAATAAAATAGTAATCTTTAACGGCTTCATACCCCATGAGGTCTTAAGAAATGAAGATGATGCTAGAATGATTTTTTCTTGTAATTTTATGTTAGATGAAAACAATAAAGTTTAGCTCACAATACAATACTGAAGAGTTTGGCAATAATATACCGAGGCCAAAACCAGCTCTCAATCACATACCTGAGGCATATAAAAAACTAGAGAGATTTATTGGTGGTCATCCAAAAACAGAAAGTAAGACTGTAAAGACTTGTGTGCCTTTCTTAGATGCTATGAAACATGGCTACATGATACCTTTTTCTAGCGACATAAGTTGTTATTACGATGAAGAAAATAAAACCATGAACTTTGATGTGCATCCAAATATGATTAAAAATGAACACCAGTTTGGTGTTAACACTCACCTTGATATACAGGTTCCTGAGGATTTAAGATATAACAGAAGAACTGTAGACAAAGTATTTAAGTTTGGAAATACGTGGCACATAAAGACACCACCAGGTTATAGTTGTTTCTTTACACAACCAAACAATAACAATCAACCATTTCAAATTATAGATGGCATAGTTGATACTGATACATATCCTCTAATAGTTGCTTTTCCTTTTTATTGGACTAGAGATTATGCAAAACCATACATGATAAAACAAGGAGATCCGATGGTGCAAGTAATACCCTTCAAAAGAGAAGATTGGAAAGCCACTTATGGATATTATGATGATCAAGAAGCATTAAAAGCCACTGCATTTACGTTTGGTGCATGGTTTGAGAACGCTTATAGAAAATTACATTGGAAGAAAAAAACATTTAAGTGAAGTTACTTGGTATGAGAGTCTGTGAGCATGACAGTAGCTTTAGCTACTTTGATGGATCACGTGTCAGATATTTAAAAACAGAAAGAAAATTTCAACAAAAGCATCATGGTATCAATAATCTTACTGATTGGGAAAATATTATATATGAAGAGTGGGGTATAATCTCTAGTGATTTAGATGAGATAGCGATAGTTTTAGACCCCTGGAGGTATGACTTAAGTATACGTGAAGATGGTTTTTTTCCGAGTATTGATTTTAATCAACTTGGTGCAAGTTGCAAAGTAACCAGAGTAAACCATCATTACGCACATCACTTAAGTTGTTGGCCAATAATTAAGGACCCACATAAGTATAGTGGGTTTTCGCTAGATGGCTATGGTGATCACGATGTAGCATGGACTGTATTTAAAGATCAACGAGCAGTTGACCGGGGATCAAAAATAAGTCACGGATCAATTGGATTAAGCATGAGTTTTTTAGGAGCTGTGTTTGAGTTAGAGGGGGACGGACTGGACGTAGCAGGCAAAATAATGTCGTTGCAAAGCTATGGTAATATGGACCAGGAGTTCTATAAATTTTTACAACAATATGGCATGGGCGACATTGACCATATATTTTTACCAACCTACTATGTGCACCAGTGGGATAAAAAATTAGATTGGTTGCACACAGTTCATGAATATGTAGGTGATTTACTAATTGATTTTTTTAAAATGTATTTTGATGAAGATGAAACAATATTGTATACGGGTGGTGTAGCTTTAAATGTTACTTGGAATACGAAACTCAAAAGAAAATTCAATATAGTAATACCTCCACACACTAATGATGAGGGACTTAGTTTAGGCGCATTAGAGTTCCTGAGACTTAAACATAATCTAGATCACTTTACTTTAAATAACTTTCCGTTTTGTCAAAGTGATCAAGCTCCAATGTCCACACCCACTCAGGTTACAATAAATAAAACAGTGGAATTGTTGAAACAACAAAAGATAGTTGGCTGGTATCAAGGACACGGTGAAATGGGTCCAAGAGCTTTAGGACACAGATCAATATTAGCAGATCCTAGAAACAAAGATATGAGAGATAAAGTAAATTTAATTAAACGTAGAGAGGGTTTTAGGCCTTTTGGTTGTTCAACCATAGATGAAAATTTTTCTAATAGTCCCTACATGTTATATGCAGAAAAAATAGATACAGAATCTTATCCTGCTGTATCACACATTGACGGGACTTGTAGACATCAGTTTGTAAAGTCAGGTCACTTGTTAAAATTATTGCAACAATTTAAAACGGACACTAATTGTGGCACTTTACTTAATACAAGTTTAAACATTAATGGAAAGCCTTTAGCATCATACACAGCAAATGCTCATGAAATATTTAATAATTCACAACTAGATGCTATTGTAATTGGCGATGAAATTATCCAGAAGTAAGGGCACCTACGATGTTGTTAATCTTGACATATCAAACAAGTGCACGTTAGCTTGCCCCTTTTGCGAAAGACAAAGCAAAAATTTTAACAAAAGAATATTCAAAGACATGACTATGGATGAATTTAAATTTATCGCAGATAAGTATGATGTATTCTTCTGCGGCCAGGTAAGTGATCCTATATATAATAAAAATTTTAAAGACATGTTAAAGTATTTGCATGACAATGGTAAAGATACGTCTGTGCATACAGCAGCGTATAGAGATAATGAAAAGTTTTATCTAGATTTATTTAATGCTCACCCGAAAGCCATGTGGGTGTTTGGTATAGATGGATTGCCCAACAGTAGTTTTAAACACAGGATAAATCAAAAAAGTGAGAAATTATTTAATATGATGATTAAAGCTAAATCTATTGGCATGAATGTAGTTTGGCAGATGATTGTTTTTGATTATAATGAAAATCAAATAGAGACTTGCGAATACACTGCAAAAGAATTAGGTATAGGTTTTAGATTGATACACTCTAATAGATTTGAAGACGCTAATTTAAAACCCAGTCAAAACTATCACGTACAAAGGTCTAAAGAAATAGGTAGTAGATTAGACCCTGCCTGTTTAAAGGGTCGTGAATTAGGACACTCAGCAATGGGTTATATAACACCGTGTTGTTGGTTAGCAGAAGGCAATGTAGAAAAAAAATATCCTGATTTGTGTAATGAAAAAACAAAGATATCTAATAAAAATTTTAAAGAAATACAGATAACAATTGCAAGTTTTAAGCATATGATAAAGACTGATCCTGATGGTGCACCCCTCAAGTGTTGGGAAAAGTGTTCTAATAAATCAACTTCCCACAAAAGATATATTGATGTATAAGTAATCATGGCAAAATTAGTTTTAACAAGATTTCCGGACGCACCAGAGGAATATGAGAGACAGCAGCAATCTGAGTTAATTAGACAGCTTGAGGCTTTGATAGAACAGCTTAACACACAATATACATTAGAGACTCAGGAGGAGGCTACTAGAAGAGCGGTGTTTCTAAATGGCTGACGTTTTCAAAAGATTTATAGCAAATCTTACCACTACTGATTTGACAACTGTATTTACTGTGCCAACTGCAAATGTAGCAGCAACGCCTCCTGTACCAGTTTCAACTTTTAT
>MDSY01105094.1_pt1 | contig 21632 bp, 15 predicted proteins | sample 811131 | NCBI WGS metagenome assembly MDSY01 (sample SAMN05326643, study PRJNA326480) | marine metagenome | isolation source: seawater | place: Atlantic Ocean: South West | collected 2010 | reverse complement strand
TTCCTCTTCGTCGTCATCCTTGGCCTCGCGCGGCTTCTGGTCAATCTCCAGAAGGACCTGCATCCCAGCCTTGCCGAGAAGCACTCTCGATAACGACGCGTCGCTAGCGTTTAACTCCAATCCGTCCACACGCGTGATGACGTCGCCAGGTCGCAGATCCACGGCCATCGCAGATAGCGGCGAATCAGGCGCGGCCAGCACCCCGGAGGTGTCGTACACCCGAACGACCTCCAGCCCGTTTGGCTTCACCACGAGCGATCCGCCCAAGCACGCGGAGGGTTCTCCGACAGGGAGCGTGGGCGCGTCGGCGCGGATGCTCACAAACACGTGCAGCACCGAGAGTTCGCCCAACGCTTGCTGCAGCACGTCGCGCAACTCGCTTTTCGTTGAGATCTTGTACACCAGCGGGCGGTACATCTCGGTTACCGCGGGCCAGTCAATGCCGTGCATCCCCGGGTCGTAAAACGCATCCCGCATGTTCCGCATCGCGTCGTTGAACATCTGCATCCACTCCGCGCGCGGGTTGACGGTGACGGCCCAGGATTCGGGCGGCGTCCAGACGGCGGCGGACCCGAGAAGCGCGTCTTGATCAATGTCAGGCATGGCCAACGCTTTCGCTGAGAACAGCGCGAGGCCCTGCTCCACCGCGATCATCAGCACGGACCCGTCGCCTGACACATACACCCCTAATGGGTCAGGGTAGATCGGCACGACGCTCCCCGACATGATGTCCATCGCGATTAGGTAAAACCCGACCCCGTCCCACATCTGCATCACGAACGTCGACCCGCCGTTGATGATGTGCAGATCTGCGTACTGTTTCTTCTCCAGAAACGGCACCGGCACGGCTCTTTTTTCGATGTTGTTCAGGTTGATCTTCGTGGGGTACTTCTTGCCCACCGCGGGGTCGAAGATCTGGCCCTGCGGGTTCAGTTCGTCGCCTAAAAAGAATGGACACTTGAAGCCTTCCCTTAAAGGTAAGCACATCAACTGCTGAGCACCGACAATGGTAGGCTCGCTGCCTCGCATCCCATAAGGGCTATCAGCCCCACTTTCAATCTGCTGATCCGAGAAGTAGTACAGGAAGAACCCGTCGGGTGAAAATTTTGGTTCCACGGCGTTGTACGAGGGGTGTGTTAGCTTCAGCACCTCGCCGGTATCAACGCGCCAGACGTTGATCGTGGAGAACTCAGTCTCGTCCGTGGCGCTGAACGCGAGCCACTTGCCGTCGGGGGACCAACTGTACTCGCCAGCGGCTTCAGGGCGCAAGCCGGCCATCACCGTGCGCGAGGTCGCAGTACCGGGGGCGCCGTTGGGAGTAGGGCCGGAACTGCCAAGGTGCGCACCGAACAGATCGGAAAATCCGCCATCCAACGGTTGCCCTCCGAAGCGGCCGTGGTGCATGTCCTTGGCTTTCGGGGAGCGGTTCGAGTCGGATTGCTCGAACCCGGGGAAGCTCCTCGGCGACGAGGACAACGGGCCGTTGGATGTGCTCAGAGGCAACGCGTGCGCCAGTCGCCAATCACGACGGAACTGTGACCTCGCTTCGCGTCTGAACGCCCTGCGCTTGCGGCGAAGCTTGCTTCGTTCACGAGCACGCACCGACTTGGCCGGGTCTTCAGACTCGTCATCCTCGGGGGTGGTCAATCCAGCCTTCTTGGTATCCTTGGGCGCCCTAGCCGCGCTGAGAGGCACCACCGTGGCTTTCATGGCGTTGGCACCGCCCAAGCCCCCACTGGGCCCGCCGCCGCTCATCATCTGCATCAGCTGCTGCATGGCGTCGTCCTCTGTCGCGTCGTCCGACTCTTCAACATCAGGCATGGTTTTGAAGTCGTAAGTGTTCACCGCCGTTGATGATAGGTTAAGCACGGAGATCCGTCCGTACGTGTCGTCGAACACAAGACTTGAGGAGTCAGACGAAACAGCTGAATAGCTCATAACACCCTTTATGGACCCTCCACTCGTGAGCTGCGTTTCGTTCCACAAGCCGCCCATCGCGCCGCCGTTCAAACGCTCGAGAAGAACGTACTCGTACTCCCCGCTTGCGTCGCTCATCGCCAGAATCTTGGCGTTGTCCTCGGGGTACTCTGATTTCACGAACTGCACATGACGGTACCGCACGGCCCCGTCCATACCAGTGACCTGCTCAATACGCGACCCGAGCTGTTCAAGTAAAGGGGTGAAGAAGATCTGCCCGCGGATCACAAGCGCGGCGTACATGCCGTCTTCGCTCAACGCGACTTCCCGCAACTCCTCCAAAGGGTACCGCAGCTTCTGGATGCTCGATTCCCTGAACTCGGACACCAGCGTGATGGGAATCTCCTGTAAGCCCTCGCCCTGTAGTGCGGGTTCGCCGTTCTTCATCGGGCCGGCTCGCGCGATTTGGAACCGTCGGAGGGATCCGCCTATTCTCGCGACGCCCACTACGTTTCCATTTCCATCAATCCCGCTATCCAGGTCAAACTCCATGACGTCCATCCCGCACTCGTTCGAGATTTGTTGTTTCATGGACCCATCAAGCTTCATACTCCAGATGTTCGTCACGCCTGACTTGTCGGACAGGAAGAAAACGGTGTCGGGCATCGCGGGGGTGGTGACTGGCGACCAGCTCCCGCGTTGCGTCCAAACCTCGTCCGTCAACAGCTTCGCCTCGGTTTCCCCGAAACACCAGCGCCACAGTCTGGACTGCTCCCCACCCTCATACCGCTTCGTTGAAGAAGTCTGCCTTAACGGATAGAACACGTAACAGCCTTGTTCATCCTGCGTGCCACCTGTTGCACGTGCGAAGGGTAAGACGCTCATGCTTTTCGTACTAGGGTCAACTAACGACAGCTGGGGCAAACCAGTGGGCGAGAAAAACGTGGTGACGATTAGAATCTTGCCCTCCGCCGTCCACCCTTCTAATCGAACCGCGGCGCTGCCGTAGGACACCCTGGTAGTCGTACCACCAGCCACAGGCACCGTGAACACTTCGTACCCGTCCACTGACTGTGCCAGGAACGCGATCTGCTTGCCATCGGGGGACAGTTTCGGTAACGCCTCCGCGGAGTAGGAGGCGCTGACGCGCGCGGCGGGGCCGCCTGTAACAGAACCGACCCAGATGTTCCCCTCCGACACGAACGTAACGACTTCACCAACCACATTAGGAAAGCGCAAGTACCCCATTTCCTTCTCCCCGGTGGGGTCCACTGGTTTTTCAGTGCTCACTCGGCGCAACAGCTCGGCGTTGTCCTGTGACAACTTCGCGGACGGCGCGTGAATTTCGGATCGCGGGTCGCTCGCTTGTTGGTTCATCATCTTAAGCAAATCAGCGATGGAGCCGGTACCGGCATCGTCACCCGCATCGTCGTACGGCGCCTCGGCGTAGGGGGAGGAGTGGTAGTCGTCCGAGGCGGGGGTGTCCGTAGGGGCGTACTTGGGAGCATCCTTAGGGGCTTCCTTGGCAGCCTTTTCAGGAGCCTTCTCAGCTTCCTTCCCGGCCTTGGCTTCCGCATCCACCTTAGCAGCCTGCGCGTCAGCCTTGGCCTTCGCATCCACCGCAGCCTTCGCGTGCGTAGCAGCTTGCGTTTCAGCTTGCGTTTCAGCCTGCTTCTCGGCTTGCTTCTCAGCCTCCTTGGGAGCTTGCGTGTCAGCCTCCTTAGGTGCATCCTTCTCAGCATCCTTGGAAGCCTCCTTCTCCTGCTTCTCATCCGCGTTCTCCCCCTTCTCGTCCGCCTTCTCCTCAGCCTCTTTCTCCTGCTCCTCGAGGAACTTCATCGCCTCCAGTCGTTCTCTGTGCCTTTGCATCCTGCGCGCCTCCATGCGCTCCTCCTTCAGGTCCTGCTCCGAGAGCTCATCCGAAAACTCCGCATCCTCCTCGGCAGTCCCGAGACCGGGAAACACAACCGTGTTTGGTGTGGTTTCTGAACCGTCAGCTTGGTCATCACCCGCGGCGAGACGTGTGGGGTGCACAGCAGTCCGCGTAGCAGCCGCGCCGAGATTGGAGGTCTGTAGGGCCGAGAGGGTGTGGAAGGAAGGGTCAGTGGACTGTGGAGACGAGGAGAGGGGCGAAGTGAAAAAACTAGCAAGTGAAAAAATAAGCGCGATCTGTGTTGATCGATTTGCGCTCCGCGGCCACACAGGGGACCGTGTGGGTTTAGGGTTCATGAACCCGTCACCGCGGCGCGACGTGGATGGTACGATGCGTCGTTAACCGGAACCCTTAATTGTGCGTACCTTGATTTCCAACCCCACGCCTTGGCTCCTTGACCCTACGGAACCGACCGCGGCACCCAGGGCGAAAATCGACAACACCCCTATGCCCTTCACCACGGGCGAGGCGACCATCGAGGTGAACAACGAGCGCGTGCGTTCGTTGTTGGGTCGTGATGAGCGGTGAGCGTCATCTGAACCAACACCGACCCCGAACCCTGTGTTCGCGAAGCTCTGAAACGGCGCAGTAGACGCGGCGCCGTAACCCCCGTTGCCCTCCTCCGCGCTCCGCGGCAAGATGGGCGCGCTCGTGTCCCGAACGTTCATCATGGTGCTCGTCTTCAGAACCCACAAAGCCCAACTTCCAACCCAAGTCCCGCCTGACGTTCACTCACGCCGTGCGGACTCTCTCGCTGTCGCCCACAAGCTGTCGCACGCCCGATGGACGGCACAGTGCGCGGCTGAATGGAGGGAGGGATCTGCGGATGAGACAAAGAACTTTTGCGCAGTCGAAGAACTTTGAACACCCCGCGATTTCTAGTCCATCTCGTATGGCGCATCAGTCTAAAAACAATATTGCGAACTGAATACGCTATGTGATTGAAATTTTGGGTGGGTCCTTTGGTCCGAGAGAAACGCACGAAAAACCGAAATCTCGATACGACTCTTCCACACTCCACCGCACTCCTCTCGACATGAACGCCAACGGTCCCCTCGCGGGCAGACATGTTGTGGTGACGGGCACCGTACAGACTGGTATGCAACGAAAAGACGCGGAGGCCAGGGTCGAGGAGGCTGGTGGTACAAACCTGAAATCATTGACGAAGAAGTGTGACCTGGTGGTGGTCGGAGATGTGGGCGCTGGAAAAAAGAAGATTGAAGAGGCGGAAGAGAAGAACGTCGTCATGATCGACGGCGCGACATTCCTTCGCATCTGCGCTGGGGAGGAAGAAGTGCCGCCGCCGACGCAAGCGGCGTAGGCGATGCGCGCGGCGATACGAGAAGACAAACGGGAGAGAAGAGACCTTAGAAAGGAAGAAGGCTACGACTTTCCCGGAGAGCGCTTGAAAGACACAGAAAGACACGCGCGACCCCGGTCGACATCCCCCACTCCCACCTTTCGTTTACGATGTCTCGAGCATTGTACGCTCCCCAAAACTCGACAGCTCTCTTCAATAGGGCGACAGCAGCCCTCAGTGCTGACTGGCCAACCCCTGCCCTTCGTGTTTCGTCACGTCCGATATTCCGAGACCACGAATAAATATTTCCCCGAATCATCTCACGAGATCTACACAACCCACCGGGCGATGAGCACCATGATGAGGCATGTGGAGGCCCGCGAGGTTTTGTCCGTGTCCCACGATGCGGATACGGCCACGATAAGATCAGCTTATCGAGCGCAGGCTCTGATTCACCACCCAGGTGCGTCCAAGCGTTGGGTTTTCGGCGTCACTTCGTCTTCATTCCGCGGCGAATCTCGATATCTCATCTGACCACCTTCCCCACCTTCACAGACAAGAACCCCGGCGATGACACCGCGCACGCCAGGTTCCAACGCGCATCGGACGCGTACGAGTGTTTGAACAGACCCGACGGGTGCGACCTGCACGAGTCCTATCAATACTCGGACGATGAGGACGGAGACTTTGGAGAAGCCTTTGTTTTCTTCTCCATGGGCGGGGGCGGGTTCGGGTTCGCGCCAGGCAGTCGCGCCGGCGGCGCGGCTGAGTTCTTCCGGCACTTCTGGAGCGCTGATTTCGACGACGACCACTTCGACGAGCAGCAGCGGTCTTGGGAAGAAGTTGAACAGAAACGGGCGGAACGAGAACGGCGGCGACAGAAAGATGAACGCGAGGCGAAAAAGGCGAGGCAACGGCGACGGGACTTAGAAGCGGCGGCGGCAGAACGAAAGCGGTGGGAGAAGGGCTGTGAGAAGCGCGAACAGCCGGCACACGCCGCCACCGCCTCCAAAGCCGAGGCGCTGCGCGAAAATAAAAACACAGAACGTGTCGCCGCCGCGAACGCTCCGCCTCCTCCCTCGGTGGTGCATCGGGATTCAAACGAAATTACTTTGCACTTAACTCGCGGGAAACACGTTGGTGACGGTAAGGTATACCCCGCGTCGGCGCAGTTGGAGGTTGAGTGGAAACGAAAGCGCGACGGGCCATTTTCCAAGGTTCCGGCATACGGAGCGGAACAAAGGGATACGACGTCCACACGTGTGGTTTTCACGAGACAGACCACGGTTACGATCGCCGGGCTCGCGCCACAGGTGAAGTACCGCTTCCGGACGCGTTTAGTCGGAGGGGCGTTCGGCGAGGAGTCCGTGTACGCCACGACCAAGGAAACGTTCGTGGAGACGGACGCGGTCGTGGAGACAGAAACGGCCGCGGCGGAGCCTGTTACGACCGCGAACGCGACACCGGGGTCCCACTCATCAACGCACGTTTGGGGTTATCCCTCGTCATCTGGAAAGAAGGTTTCGCCAACGAGGAAACCTTCGAGCAAAGCGAAACAGTCGACGGCACCGCCCTCGACGCCTCCCCGAGTCGTTCCAAAACCATCCGGCGCCAAGAAGGCGAAGAAGAAGAAAGAGGCGAAGAAACGCACGCGGGAGAGGGCGAACCAAGAAGAACGGCGACGCGCTTTGGCTTTAGAGCGAGATCGCGAACACGTCGAGATTTTCGCCGCCGTCGCAAAGTGGGAACGGGAAGAGGAGGAACGCGCGAAGGCGCAGGCGGCGTGAGGTTGAAATGACTGAGATGCTTTGAGAAAACTTGCGATGCTTTGAGAAGCATGAAGAACACGAAGACGTAGGCACACAAATAAAGTTCGTTCGTTCACAATCACAACAATCACAACTACGCGTCTACTCCGTGTCCATCGCGGTCGCGGCGGTTTTCTCTTTCGGCAACATGTTGGCCGCCCTCTCGAACAAGGATTTGATGGGAGACACCTTGGGTTTCTTGTCGACATGTTCCCCTCCAGAAACCGCAGTTCCCTTCGCCGGCGTCGCCGTGACCTTTCCAGGGGCGATCGACTTGCGCTTGCCGCCGACCCCTAGCGAGTTCCTAGACGCCTTCTCCGCCGCCTTCTGTTCCTTCAGCAGCGCCTTCGCCTTCTTCTCCTGTTCCCGCTCCGCCTTCTTCTGCTCAAGCTCCGCGCGCTTCGCCTCAAGCTCCAGCTCCTTCTCTGCATTTTTAGCGACTCGTACAGCTTCCTTTCTCAGTTTCTCACCCGCCACTTGTTGCAAGTGCAGCTCCTTCGCAACGCGAGCGGCTTCCTTATCAGCCTCTTTCCTCAACTTCTCGGCAACCTTTTCTTGCTCCTTGTTTTTTCTCTCCTCCTCGCGCCTAGACTTCTCTTCGATTTGCTTCTTTTGTTCCAACTCGGTGAGCTGTTGTTTCGTCGGGGGAGGGGCGTACATGCAGATTACAGGCTTTTTAGCCACACCAGAAACAGGTCGTTTGAAGCGGCCAACCGTGAGCGCCGCGAGAAGGGAAGCGTGCGCGGCGTTGTCGGAACCTTCGGGCGTACCAGGCGCGTTGACGCCGGCAAACCCAGAAATCACCAAAGGGCGGTTCTGGCGGCGAGCGCGGTCCATCCACTGCGTGAGCTGCGCGCGTGCTTTGGTGCTTCCGTCGTCTCCGGAAACAACAGCAGCAGCGACACCAGCAACCCCAACAACTCCGTCCTCCTCGTCGTCACCCCTCTCCTCCCCCCCGAGGTCCATCTCCTCGTCCACGAGCTCGTCTTCCCCTCCCCTGGCGTTCTCCTCAGCAGACAAATACCCGTCAGGCACAACAAAACCCTCTTCCTGTTCATCGTCCGAGTTCTGTAAGAGCGCAGCCTTCTCTTCCTCGTCCTCTTCCAAGTCAGATCCTTCCAAATTCTCACCCTCCTCGGGTTCGTCCCACTCGTCCCCGGAGTCGAAAAACTCCCCGCTCGACGCGTCCACGTACTCGACGGAAGGGTCTCTTGCGAACGGCTTGCGACCAGTCACCACTTGGCTCAAAGGCTTGGTACCGTTGTTAGTGGTGAATAAAAACATTTTCGACGCATCGCCTCTGACCATCGCTGATCCCCAGAAAGCCGGCCTTCCTCCGGGCACGGGAAACGTTTTCCAAAAATCGCTTTTCGAATCCAGCTGGTCCAACCCTAGCTGGAACCCGAACCGGTACTGAAGCGTCTTTTGAGTCGCAACGGAGCTCTTCTCGTCAACGTCTACACTGTCATCCAGGTACGCAGACGAGCAGTCCACGGAAATCAGCTTGCGTCGCTTCGCGGTTCTAGAGTTCGCAGACTGGTTACCCGCCGATGAATCCACGAGCGAGCGCTCGATGGCGAGCTTGGTCGCCGCGTCGGTTGACAGCGCGCCCGCCTTGCGCTTAGACGCGCCCCGGCGAACCCCAAAACGACCGGTAGTTTGGGTGTTTACGTTTGAATCATAAGACTCTGCACACCTGGAGTCCACACCCCGTCCGGTCGATTTCCAGTGCGCCAAGGTTTTGTCAACCGAAAAGGATGAGACTGTTTGCGCACTGCCTCCGATTCTGCGCACCGCTTCGACAAACTGAACCTCCCGCGTTTCGCTCAGCCCAACTGGTTTCGGCGCCACAAACACCGCCGGTTCCGGGACCATTTGCTTTTTCGGCGCAGCCTGGAAGAACCCCTTCAACACCGAGGCTTGTTTTTGCTTGTTCGCGGCTTGCTTTGATTTTTCATCCGCGCGTTTAGCTTCCCTTTGCTTCTTTAAGACTAAAGTTTTTTCTTCAGCCGTCAGTGGGACTTCCACTCGCATGGCGTCGGCTTCATCTTGCGTCACCCCCGCGAGCTTCAACCCAGCCTCCGTGATCTCCCACTTCCTCAACGGGTCCAAATGGTTCGCCGCCGCCACGGCGATGTCCTTCATCGCGTCCCTCACGGACGCTTTGGTGACAAACTCTTTGTTCGAGGAGTTCTTGGCGTATTTCGCGTCCAAAAAACCCGAAACGATTTCCTCCTTTTTTAACCGCGGGTTTTTCAATAAAAAGTACACAAAGTCGGTGACCATGGTTTGTTCAGCTTGCTTCTTCACCTCAGCAAGCCTGGCTTTCTCAGCCTCTTTCGCAGCTTCGCGTTCCAGCTTTTCAGCTGCGATTTGTTGCTCTTTTTGTTGCTTCGCTACTGCCGCCGCTTGTTCCTTCGCGAGCTTCGCGGCTTCCTTTTGATTCGCCGCTTCAACTAATCCCGCTTCCCTAGCGAGCCTCTGAACCTCCTTCTCCTCCTCCTTCTTAGCCCGCTCCGCAGCTTTTTCAGCCTCTTTCCGTTCCTTCTCGAAAAGACGCTCCTCCTCCTTCTGCTGCTTCTCCTCAGCAGCAGCTAACAATGAAGCTTCCTTCGCGAGTCGCGCCTTTTCCCTCTCCTCATCCTTCTTCGCCTTTTCGAGAAGTTTTGATTCCTCCTTCTTTTTGCGCTCGACTTCTTTTTCTAAATCTCGTTTCATTTTCTCCTCAAGCTTGAGCGCTTTTTCGTGCTCCTTCTTCTGCTCGTTCTCCGCTCTAGCAGTGGCGTGCTCCGCGCGTCTCAACAACCGTCCCTGTTCCGTCGTCGGTTTCAACTTCCTGCTATCTTCGACAATCTTCAATCTTTTAGTTTCGTCGCGAATTGAGGAAAGCGCGAACTCCGCTTTCAGTTTTAAATCCTCCGCGATTGAAAACAACTCTTTGCTGGACTTTTCCTTTACCACGGATTGAGTGCCCGCGCTTGGGGGGGCTGAAAGTGGGGTGGCAGTGACCGTGGGGGTTTGCGCAGCAGCAGCGGCAGCGGGCTGAGGGAATGATGAGAATGAGAAAGCGTTAGAAAGTTAGTTATTTTGTCGATTGTTGTTCTTGGCACTCCTTCTTGGCACTCCTTCTTGGCACCCATTACAATTCAGATTATTGGCGTGAGATAGATTGGGTATCGTGAATAGGGACGTACCGGCTTCTGCGTATTCGCCAGGGGCGTATCGTCTGCGTCGACTGCTTTGTGGATCGCCCTTAAACCGCCCGCGGGAGTGGTGAACCCCACGGAGCCGGCGGGGGAGGTCCCGTCGTTCGCGTGTTCATCGGGCGCGGTGAGATCGGAATCTCGGCAGTTTTGATTGGGCCCCGGCGCGGTTGAGGTACCACCCTTCGCGCCGTTGGCGTTCGCCACGGTGGCCAGCGCTTCCCGTTGGTTCACGTTCGCCGTGGCTTGATCCGAACACGCCATTGTATCGTCCTTGCCAAGGCCTTTCACAGGCACGGCCGAGGCGAAGTCAAGCTTCCCGCAGTTCGGTCTTGTCTCGTCCGGATTCGATTGAAGGCCCTTACCTTTCCCCGCCTCCGCGCCCGCAGCAGCAGCCTTGGGTGAGAAGAAACTCTTGATATCCTTGAACGGACTCGCCTTCATGTGCGTCTCCATCGCGGTCGTTGTGCGCGCAGACGGACGCAACACTGACGCACGTCGTGCAATGCGGGTAAGGGTGGGACTCGAGAGAACAACATTTGAAGCGAAGGAGAATTTTGAATCTGGGAAGATGTTCACAAATTGGCATCCAGTCTACCAAAAGTGTCAAATGCATTTTCTCGAGTTCTCGCGATTTCCTCTTTTCTCGACCACGAGTGGAGAGTTTTTTCTCAGTGTTTGTCGCACTCCGCACTCGATGGACGGGGGCGAGGCCCGCCGCGCGGAGCGCAAGGAGCGCAGGGACCGCGAGCGACGCAGAAAAGGCGCGGAGCAGAGCGACGAGGCGTTCGGAGGGGACGATTTGGCGGTGCGTATGAGTATTTACACTCCGCGGCGTCGTGCAAAGCGTGACATCCGAACATCGACTTCATCTGAATGTGATTATTTCCACCGCACCCCCGTACGTCCCTGACCCACCCCACACCGAAACCTCCCCCTCACAGGTTGCCGAGGCGTTCGCCGCCGCCAAGCGCGACGACGTCCATGACCTGGTAAGTGCCAGCCCCGCCTCCGCGCCCCCCGATTGTTGTTCATGACTGTCCGTGGTGTCAGTATACTGAAACCGAAAAGCACCTATCGATTGTTAACATCTTCGTCTCGCGCGCCCCACACACGACAGGAACGCGCTTTCCGCCTCGGGGTCCCTCCCCGGGTGACGCACTCTGGCAATAAGCAGACACTTCTGCACGCGGCGTGCAGTCGAGGTTGTTTGCGAACCGCGAAACTTGTCGTGCGGAAAGCCGTGTACGACAGCAACCCGCCTTTTAAGCAATTTCTCGACGCGCGCGCCAGGGATGGGCAAACCGCGCTGGACGTCGCGACAAGAGGCGGGTTCACATCCACGAGCGAGTGGCTCACCGCGCTCGGGGCGAAAGCCAATGTAACAGCGAATTTAGGAGGGGGTATGAGTAATTATCCAGGACCTTCTTCCAGTTTAGGATTCCCCACAGCTGTGTGTACTGCTCCGTATCATCAACAGCAGTTCCCGGGGTATCCACAAGCACCGCACGGGTACCCGTACGCGCCTATGGGCAATTACCCAGGGCCGGCTGAGTTCTACGACCCGTATGGTGGTCATTCCGTCAATCCAGCAGCAGCAGTACTCGGCCAGACTGCCAGTACCTCTGGGCCCGTTGATTCGTATTTGTTCGGCGCCTTGGAAGCAGCTTTAGGGGACGCCGCGGATGACGGTGGGGGGGTTCAAGACGATTTGCGCAGCGACCGCAAACGCGCGCAAGCGTTGGTGAAAAAGGTCACCGAGCTGATCGAGGACAGGGACGATTTTGAAGCGGACTTGGGGGAGGCGTTGAAACGGGCGGAACAGGCGAACTCGATTAATTTGAAGTTGAAGGGCATGTTGAAGCAAGCTGTTATCGAGAAGGAGCAAGCGTTACACACAGCGCGTCTGGAGGTTAAAAAGCAAAGGGAAGAAGAACAGAAAGCTGTTTTAGACGCGCTCGGGCTCGCTGAGAAACGGGCGGTTAAAATGACGAGCGAACAGGAAAGGTTACGGGAAGAGAGGGACGCGATCGCGGAGGCGCTGAGTTTTGTGACAGAGGAAACTAAAGCCATGTATTTGAGGAACGATATCCGTAATAAAGAGGGTGAAGGTAGTGACGAAAAAGACGAAAAAAACACGACGTCGGAAGCCCCGGAGTTGCGGGTTTCGCGCGGGACTTTGTATGGGCATTTAGAGTCGGGGGGCGGCTCTGGGGCGGATCTTACACCGCAAGCCAACTTATCCGATGCCATAGATGACCAAACGGAGACGCGTCAGATGCTGGAAGTGCCCCTCGACGATTGACATCGAGACGCGTAGATAGCGGGAGGGTGGAGGTGATTAGTTTTGTCAAGAAAATATTCTGACAAGAAAACGCCAAACGGCTTATTTTGGCGACCTTTCGATGACTCATCGATCTTCGTGCCGTCAGTCCGCGCTTCGCGAGCGCCGGCACTCGGAGACACGTCCAATGTTTCTCAACGAAGATGCGTTCGACGTGGGCGACGGTAACGCGGTGTACGTCAATCCTACTTGTTTCTCAGTAGCGCCGTCGTGTGCACCGCGCCGGGTCCGCGTCGTTTCACCATCCGACGGCACCTCAGTCCCCCCGACGTCAGAGGGTGCGACCGGCGTGTGACGGTCGCGTGCGATGATGCTCGTAGGAGCGACGTTGTGCCTCGTGTGCCCTGCTGCAGTGCGCACGTAGTACTGCAGTACGCGACGTCACACGAAAGTCACTTAACGCACACGAGTTTGGGTCGCACCGAACGGATGCCATCCGCAGATCTGTTCCGAAGGATGCATCTGTGGTTGGCGGAGGCTTTTTTTGGCATTTGCAATGGCGACACCAACTGACCACTTCATATCCTACCCATATCCTATCTCACAACAGGCCGACTGAGCCACCTCGTGCCGCTGCTCGCACCGCCCCAGGTATTCAAGTGGGGCGCCGCACACGTGTGGGCGCACCAGGCACCTCCAGCCGCCCCGGCACGTCCTCGCGGCCGAGCTCGCAGAACAGCAACTATAGCGCGACGTCGAGCGGGTCGCAGGACGATGGACGGTTCGACGGAAGGTTCGATTCGCACGTCGGGGGGGGTATGAGTATGGGTGGCCCGAGTGGCCCTCGACCGCCCTCGACAGGAAGACCCACTACGAGCAGACACGAATCAAATTCATATGGTTTCGGTACTAATTTTCGTAATGACGATCAAAACAACTTCGGCGGAAACTCCATAAACGCTTCCAGCACAGCGGCTCAAAGGGCGGTGAAAGCGCGCGAGCTCGCCGCCGCGAAACGCAGGGAACGGCAAATGGGCAGTGGCGTGGTGAGTAACGAAACAAATATGGGGGGGGATCAAGGTGGATTTGGAGGTAATGCTTCTCAAAGGTTTCAACCTCTAGCGCCTTCTATGAGCAATTACCCATCACATCACCCGTCCGCTCCGTCTCGACTGACGGCGCCCGGGGGTTTTTCTCGCCTGAAGCCGCCGAACGGCCCGCGGCCGACGAGCAGGGTGGGGGGAGGTGTGTTGAATATCGCCACTGGCGTGCGTGCCAATCCGTTGTTCAGTGGCGGAGGTGCTACGGGGAATAATCCAGCTCCGCCTATGAGCAATTACCCTCACCATTCCAACGCTCCGTATTCCACGGGCAATTCCGACTCTGGGTACGGGTACTCCGAGCACCCGCCGTCGCCGAAAGTGTCGGGCGGCGGGGTTATGGGATCGCAGCCTACGTTACAGCACGAATCATCGGAAAAAGTAATACCCTTCGACGACGGAATCGAAACCCTTGAGTTGGGGTCGCCGGGGAGCCCTAAAGCGAGGGGGAACCCTTACGGAGGAAACCCGTATGGAAACCCCAACGATGTGGACTCAAGGAACCCTCACTACGACGATAAGCGCTCAGAACACCTTCAAAATGCGAGTCTCGTAGGGGATGATAGGGCACTGAAGAAGACATCTCGCCTAACCCCCGCGCAAGTGGACACCACCGATCGCAAGGTGTTCCTCTCCCAACCCGCGCCCCGCAACGGCGACCCCGTGCAGTGCCACATCGTGCGAAGGAAAGGCAAGGGCGGCGTGATGGGTTTCGGCGCGAAGCGGTACCCCGAGTACTTTCTTTATTTAGACGGGCCTGGTGCATCCGCAGGGCAACCAACAGATGCCGCTGTATTTTTACTATCAGCCCGGAAACGAAAGAAGTCAACATCTTCCAATTACGTAATTAGTTTAGATGAGGACGACCTTGACCGCCAGAGCGATTCTTTTTTCGGCAAGCTCCGTTCCAACTTTATGGGCACCGAGTTTACGATCTTCGACAAGGGCGCGAAGCCAGGGGCGGTGGAGATTGATAACAGTACCGATGGAGGTGGGGGTCAGTTTAGTTCGCACAACACAGTTGTTCCAGGTATGCTGCCTCCAAGGACAGAGCTCGGCGCGGTGTGTTACGAGTACAACGTGCTGGGTACGAAAGGCCCGCGGGTCATGTCTGGTGCGATTCCAAAGGTGGACCCGAATTCAGGCCGACGCGCCATCTTCCGCCCTACTGATTCAAACGGCACGAACGGCATCCTAGAGGCGCTGAAAAAGAAACCAACTCCGGACACGGAAGACCTGATTGTCCTGCGAAACAAACAACCGCGGTGGAACGAACAGATGCAGGCGTACTGCTTGAACTTCAACGGACGCGTGACGTTGGCGAGCGTTAAAAACTTTCAGTTAGCGGATAACGAAGACCCGGATGAATCCACGATTCTTCAATTCGGCAAAGTCGGGAAGGATATGTTCACCGTGGACTACTTCTATCCAATGTCCGCGATACAAGCGTTTGCGATCTGTTTGAGTAGCTTTGATAATAAGTTAGCTTGTGAGTGACCGTAGTCGTGTATTTAATGAAGACACTTCAGTTCATGTGATCGATTAATCTCTTAGACTATAAAATTCGGTTCTTGAAACCACGACCGCGAATCTTAAAATCTCTGGATCATCGCTCCAGACACTTACAACCCTCACCGCATGCCGCATGCCTCACACCACTCGTGACGTCCCTCCGCCTGACTTGGAGCTTGCGGATGGCGCGACCGTGGAGGATGTCGTGCGTTTGACTGGTACGAGGGTCGCGAGGCGGTGCGGATTCTAATCAGATTTCGCGCGTTCAAGTCGGCACCCATTTGAGATGATGACTGTTTGCTCATACGCCCCACGCGTCCCACCGCCTGACTGATACCCATACCATCACTCTCACACTATTGTACTCCACTCCTCTTCACTTCCCAAAAGCCTCCGGCCCGTCCGTTTCCGTCCGCCGCTCGGCCATTCAAAACGCGGGCCTCGGGGTTTTCACGCTGAGGGAAATAAAAAAAGACGAAGTGATCCCTCAATGCACGTACGGCGGTCACTTAAAAACCCTCATGCAAGCCCGGTCCACGAAAAACAAACACTACTTAATGGCGCTTCACTTCAATGTGCACGTGGATGCATTAGATGATGTGTATTTAGGGTATTTAGGGAGGTACGTTAACGATTTAGAGGGCTGTGCAGGAGACGACGGTGACGAAAAAATAAATGATGAAAAAGAAATTGTCGAAAACAACGTTTGCTTCGTCAAGGATCCCGAAACAAGGTCGGCTAGGTTGCGAGCCTTGCGTGACATAGAACCGGGCGAGGAGCTCACCGCGGCGTACGGGAGGCAGTACTGGGAACACGTGCGAGCGATGGAAGGGAAGGATCGTGGGTAGGAGTAAATAGTCATAATACCAAAAATAAATAAATGTTACTTCAACTCGAGCTCCAGCAATTCACTTTTCTGCTTTGCCTCCGCCAGCGCTTGTTCCGACTCAATCTCCGCCTGCTGGCTCGCCCACATCGCTGCGTACACACCTGACTTGTCCCCCTCCCCGCAGCTCAACATCAAGTCTTCGTGCGTGCCCTGTTCCACAATAACACCGTTCTCCATGACGACAATTTTGTCGCACGAGCGGACGGTTGATAGGCGGTGCGCCACGAAAACCGCGGTGCGCCCCTCCGCCACTTCCTGAAGGCTTTGCAAGATGCCCACTTCGGTTGCCGTGTCTAGGGCTGACGTGGCTTCGTCCGCGAGTAACAATCGGGGTGCCCGTAAGAACGCCCTCGCAATCGCCACACGTTGCTTCTCCCCACCGGACAGCTTGACTCCGCGTTCGCCGACCATGGTGTCCAAGCCGTCGGGCATTAGGGCTATGGTTTTATCGAGACGAGCCGCCGACGCCGCGGCAAGTACTTCTTCTTCACTCGCGTCCGGCCTCCCGTACCGCAAGTTGTGCCTCAGCGTGTCGTTGAACAGCACGGTGTCTTGCGGCACGATCGCGGTGGCGTCTCGAAGGGATTTCAGGGTTGCGTCTCTGACATCTAAGCCGTCGATCGTGACGGTGCCGTCCGTCACGTCGTACGCTCGTAACAATAACCTCAGTAAAGTTGATTTCCCCGACCCGCTCGGGCCTACAATGCCAACGGATTCCCCAGGCTTGATTTTCAGACTCACACCCTTTACGACTTCTCTTGATGCGTCGTACCCGAACCTGACGTTTTTCAATTCAATAGCGGCTCCAGTGAGGCTGTTATCGGTGGTTTTAAGTAAAGCTTCCGTTCCGTCTTTCACGGAACTCTGCGCGCTCATGACTTCGAACATGGCTTCCATGTCCACTAAGGATTGTCGCAACTCTCGGTAGAAGAACCCCAAAAACTGTAAAGGCGCCCACAACTGCAACAGCAAACCATTAGCCATGACCAAATCCCCAACTCGTTGGGTAATTGGCCCTACGACTTCCAAACCACCTCGGCCGATACCTAATGCAGCGGTGACTAAAACACCACTCATGCCGGCGGCAAGAATCACCGCTTGCCCCGCGTTCAAAGCGGAAGAAGCGCGCTCACTGCCCAACGCCGCTTCGTGATAACTCCGTAACAGACCGTCATATTGCTTGCTTTCCAACTTCACGTTGCCAAATACACTGACTGTTTCGTAGTTCAACAACGCGTCGACTGCCTTGCCCGTAGTCTCTCCATCCATGGCGTTGGCAATCTTTCTTAAGTCAGCCGAGTACCCGGTCATCTTCACCGTCCACGCAACGTATGCCACGAACGTGGAGAGCACGATCGCGACTACGTGCCAGGAGAACGCTTTCCATAGAAGGGCGCACACGAGGGTCAATTCGAGTGCTGTGGGCGCGAACGTGAACACCACGGCCCGGAACACCATCGTTACGCTTCTCGTGCCTCTGTCGATGATCCTTTGCAGCGCGCCAGTTCTTCGGTTCAAGTGAAACTTCAAATCCAAGTTCAAAACGTGGTTGAATACCTGTAACGCGACTCGTCGGCCCGCGGCTTGTGCGACTGGAGTGAACGCGACGGACCGTAACTCAGTAGCCACGCCGCTAATAGCCTTATAAACTCCACTAAAAATCAGCGCCATAGCTGCTGCTTTTAAACTTACATCAACCATCGCTAAATTAGTTTGCGACGAAAAAACCGCGGCTTGCGTTAAATGGTCCACCGCGGTTTTGAAAAGAATAGGCACCGCTAACCCTGTGGATTTTTGAACGAGCATAAAGCACACCGCGAAGGCTAACCTCAACGCCGTACCAGGCTGTGCTACTGAAATTTTGTACAAATACGGCATCACGTCTTTTAAATGTGCACTTGGCGGCGGCGGGATGTCGTCGTCATTATTTCCATTCATCTTTTCATCCGAAAAGTAATCCGTGGGTAAGTTCGTGGCGGGGGCGGGGACGGCCAAGCCGCCACCGGGGGGGGTAGCGTTGGTGATATGTGTGCATCGTCTTTGTCTAGTAGTGATGCTTGACCCTGTTAATCCTTGTCTTCCCGTGAGCCTTCCCGTGAGGGTCACGTTCGTGGACGCGCCATGTACACCGGAGAATCGTATCGGCGCCGTGGCGTTCGTACGTCCCGAGTTCCTTCGTTGAACACTTCGCGCTCTCGTGCCAGCTCCCCATACCTGCGAACCCGACGCAGCTGCTATAGGGGACGCTATCGCAGCCATCGCGCCGTGTCAGGTCGCGTGGTGCGTGGACGTGTGTGGAGTGTTGCCCGACACTCGCGACGACGTCGATGAAAACAAAAACAAGATAGAAGCGCGCACCGTAGGCGGACACGTCAACTTGATATCGATTGAACGCGTCGTTGATAGGAAAGCGCGCGAGATCCAAAGGAAATGGCGCGAGATGTCGAAAGCACTTTTTAGATGCAAGCACGATGAAGGATGGATGTGAACTTTTCCAGTGTGTTTTTATTTGCCACCCGGCCATACCATCCTCGTCTCGACGAAAGGCCTACCACTTCACTCCGCGCGTCTCCGTTCCCGAGACGTGGCTGGAACGTTCGTGGGTGTACTCGCGGGGTCGGAGGTATCGCACGACGCACCCTCCCTACGGTGAAGCCCTGGAACGCGGTCGGACCTGTCACATCCATTCACGTCGCAATTCTTCATTAACCCTCGGGGCAAACAACAAACTTACGATGTCAAGTGCTTGGGCGCTCCGCCCTTTAGCCAGCGCTTCGTTCGCCCTGCGGTGCGGCGCGCGACGCACACTGGCATGCGCCGAGGTTGGTTTTGGTGGGTACCAAGGAGTTACTCAACCGTTCGAGGGGCACGCTTCCGTGGTCACAAGCCGGGTGAACACACGACACGCGCGACGCGTCTGCTCGTCTCCGGTTGTCTCGTTGCGAACATCCAGGAATCCCCTGGGTTCCACGACCCGTATGTCTCCCACGCATCACAGCGCGTGCTTCTCGTCTGGAAGTTTAGGGGACGGTTTCGGTGTGGGTGAATACAACACGATCTCAGGAAACCCTCGGCACGTAACGCACGTAAGCTCGTTATCCGACCCCCTACCCGAGGATGTGCCATCGTGGACCGAAAGAATCGATGCGGATAAAAAGGGAATAAAAAAAGGGAAAAACAAAAAAGAGTCGAAGGCGTCTACCGGACACTCCGCGTCGCCATACGCGGTCCCCACCACGTCCCGCATTTTCTGTAACCGATCGCTAAACATGAACAACATCACCGCCGTGGGGTTTGACATGGACTACACCTTGGCGATGTACAAGCCGGAGACGTTCGAGCTGTTAGCGTACGAGTCGACGAAACAAAAGTTGGTCACGGAATTTGGGTTTCCCGAAGAAATTTTGGGTTTGGAATACGACCATACGTACATGGTCCGAGGTCTTGTAGTTGACAAGAAACGGGGAAACGTTTTGAAAATGGATCGCCATAAGTACGTCAAGGTTGCGCGTCACGGGTTCGAACCGCTGGCCACGGAGGACCGAATACAAACCTATTGTCAGACCACGAAAGCGGACCAGTTCGGCGGCTGGGACTACGCCAACGTCGACACGCTGTTCGCGCTCGGCGAAACGTACCTGTTCTGCCAGCTCGTGGAGCTCAAGGAGGCGTTGATCAGTCAAGGAACACTACTGGAAGATGCGACTGGTGACGATTCAAATGATGTGGATGAAAAAATGCACGCGAAGCGACGGTTGGCGTCCAAGCCGTTCTCGTTGATGTACGAAGAGATTCGAGCGAGCGTGGATTTGTGCCACAGAGACGGCACGTTGAAAAGAGCAGTAGCGGAGGACCCTGGCAAGTACATCCACGCGGACGACGCGCTAGTGCCCATGCTACGAGCCCTAAGAGCATCAGGCAAGAAAGTATTCCTCCTCACGAATTCCTTGTGGGACTTCACCAACGTGGTGATGAACTTTCTGGTCAACGAGAAGGTGGGCGAGGACAAGGACGTCGAATGGACCAGGTTGTTCGACACCGTCATCACCGGTTCCTGCAAACCCGGGTTTTTCGAAAACGAACGCACAGCTGTGTTTGAGGTTGACGTAGTGACTTCAGATCTTCGGAACACCGATGATGGCGCACCGATGACACCAATAGGCGCGAGTGAAGCGGAAGACGCGCCGTTCGCGGGGCTACAGTCGTTTACGTCGAAAAATAAAAATGGCAAAAACAGTAGTGACAGTAAACATCCCCCCCTGCCGGGCGCGTACCAGGGCGGGTCGTACAGACATTTACACGCCATGTTAGGCGTGTCAAGCGGCAACCAAGTGCTTTACGTGGGCGACCACATCTACGGGGACGTCATGCGGAGTAAAAAAACCCTGGGGTGGCGCACTATGTTGGTGGTTCCTGAGTTGGCGCACGAACTGAATTGTTTGGAGGAAGCTGAGAAGAAAGGAACTTTCGAAACGATTCGGAAACTTCGAACGGAACGGGACGCTTTGTCTGATGAAACGCAGTTGCGAAGGTGGAGAGCAAGTGTCGTTCGCGATGCTTCAGTGGAGGCCGGTGTAGGGTGGGGCGGTGGCTCTGAATTGTTAAGTTCTGAGTTATCTGAAGATCTTGAGGGTTCAGAACTCAGAGACTTTTCGATTGACCCTGAATTGGGCGCGTTGACGAAGCGCGCGGAGCTGGCGAAGAACAAACACCGCGAAACCTTACGTGAGCTGCACAAAAGCTTCCACCCCACGTGGGGTCAACTCATGAAAGCTGGGTCACAAAACAGCCGGTTCGCGCACCAGCTGGAGACTTACGCGTGTCTGTACACTTCGCACGCTAGGAATCTGGTGGCGTATAGCCCGAGGAAGACGTACAGGGGGCAGAGCGATTGGATGCCGCACGACGATCTCGACGCGGAGCACCATTAAGGAGTTTTGAGTCTATGAGTATTTGGTATGAATTGTAACAATATACGGTAACAAGATGGTACACTAATTACTCACTCGTATTCCTACCTACTCCTCCATATCGTTATCTCCCTCCTCTTCGTCGTCGCTTTCCACGACGCCGGACGCCGCCGACAATAAAAACGCGTCCACCTTTTTATGCAACTTTGTTCCAACGTCCGTCGCCGTCTTCAAAACGGCCCGTAAATTGCCCAGACTAACCCCTTTGGATGCGTCGTTTGATTTGTTGCTTACGTATATACCTCCCGCAGTGACTTGCGTGAGGCCTCGAATCTTTTTTTTAGAGTCAACTGCGACTGCTATGCCAGAGGCACTACACGCAACTTCGTCCGCACTCGCGTCGATTATGTTTTTCGTTCCAATCTTGTACAGCGTCACGATCAGCGGAACGCCCGTTACATCCAACCTCGAGCACTCCTCAGGGTCATCATCTAACTCCAACTCCTGTGGGTCGTCTGGGTTGGGACCGGCCACGGAGGTGACTTTTGGAATTTTGCAATCCGCCAGCGCTGCTTTCACTGCTATCGACAAGGCATCCAACACACCCCCATCGTTACTTAAAACCAAACAATCGCACTGCAGCACCCAGCACAGCCCCGTGTCCCCGGCAGCCGCGGCGTGGCGATGGTCGACACTCTGGACACAGGAGACAGCAGGACGCTTTAACAGGGACGCCGCGCACTCTCGCACTCAACACTGGCCCATTCTATCCAGAT
>MDSY01119451.1_pt1 | contig 21642 bp, 20 predicted proteins | sample 811131 | NCBI WGS metagenome assembly MDSY01 (sample SAMN05326643, study PRJNA326480) | marine metagenome | isolation source: seawater | place: Atlantic Ocean: South West | collected 2010 | reverse complement strand
CCTGTAAGGATATCACCTGTTTTTAAAATAACACGAAGATTTTGTCTTGCAATATCGGTGTCGTTTATATCAATAACACCAAAGCTAGCTTGAACTTTATAGATACCCGTTGATCGATCATAAGATAAAACATTCCCCGTAATAGTATCGCCATTTTTTAGATAAAACGTCTTAGGGTTAGCCTGAACTGCGGTCGAAGCTATAAGAAAAAAAATAAAATGTAAAAATAATGTACGCATACCTATTAGCTTAATCTATTAAAAATAGAGAGTCTAGAAAATAAAGGACTAACATAATAAATGTTAGTCCTTTGATAATTTTAAATTAAACTAAAAATAATGATTGTTATTGTTTGAATTATTGCGGTGTTTTAATATTACTATATGGGCTTTTTAAAGAATGGTTTATGGAACAATTCATTACGATTTAATGTTAATGAAGAAGGTTCTTTTGATCGACCAAATTCTATCTTTAGGGAGGGTGTTTCCTTAGATCATCCACAATTTAAACCAGAAAAAAATCGTTACCATTTATATGTGAGTTATGCTTGTCCTTGGGCACATCGAACACTGATTATGAGATCATTGAAGCAGTTAGAATCGATCATTTCAGTGAGTGTTGTTATGCCTGATATGCTTGAAAATGGCTGGGAATTTGGTGATAGTTTTGAAAATGCTACAAAAGACCATCTTAATCAGAACCGTTATTTATATGAAGTTTATCAAAAATCAGATCCAACCTGTACGTGTCGTGTAACGGTTCCTGTATTATTTGATAAACATACTCAAAAAATTGTTAATAATGAGTCCAGTGAAATAATTCGTATTTTTAATACATCGTTTAATTTGCTTACTAATAACAATGATGATTATTATCCAAAACAGCTGCGTTCTGATATCGATGCTATTAATGAGGTTGTGTATCATGCCATTAATAATGGCGTATATAAAGTAGGGTTTTCACAAACTCAAGCTGCTTATGATGTTGCAGTTAATGACTTATTTAATCAATTAGATAAGTTAGACTCTCATTTAAATTCTTGTGACTATCTAGTTGGCAACCAATTAACAGAAGCGGATATTCGATTAATTCCAACATTACTTCGATTTGACTCTGTGTATCATACTCATTTTAAATGTAATAAAAAACAATTGAGAGACTATCCTAATTTATATTCATACAGTCAACATTTATTTAATTTAGATGCTATCAAGACCACTACATTTTTTTCTCATATTATTAGACATTATTATTACAGTCATAAATTAATTAACCCTTATCAAATTGTACCTGTTTGTCCAGATCCTGTATTTTGATCTTAGATATAATTAAGTTTTAAATTATAAATTTGAATTTTTTATTTTAAATTAACATGATAAAAGGTGCCTAAATGGTTGGTTTACAATAGAAATTTTTTTAGGGATAGTTTAATCTTAAGCCATGTATGAAAGAATTTCTGATCGAACCATTCAACAGGTAAAAGATTATTCGGGAATTGTAGATTTTATACAACAATATGTTGATTTAAAAAAACGAGGTCAAAACTATATTGGTTTATGTCCATTTCATGGTGAAAAGACACCCTCTTTTACTGTTAGTCCAACGAAACAAATTTTTCATTGTTTTGGCTGTCATGAATCAGGTGATTTAATATCATTTGTTCAAAAAATTGATAATTTAACATTTTATGAGGCGATTGAAGTTATTGCTAATTTTGCAAATATTGATGTTGTTAGAGAGCATGTTTCAAATGAACAAAAACGACGATACAGTCAACTTGAGACTATTTTAATGTGCTTAAAGCAAGCAAATGATGTTTTTATATCAATGTTTAAACAATCGTCATTTGCTCAAGATTATTGCTTAAATCGTCATATTTCAAAAGAATCATTGGATAAATTTTCTATTGGCTTTTGTGAGTCATCAAAGCAACTACAAGATACATTGGGAGCAGCCTCACTATCTCAGGATAAACTTTTAGCATCGGGATTATTTTCTAAAGGTCAAACAGGTCTATATTGTCGTTTTCAAAAAAGGCTCATATTTCCGATTTTAGATTTTCAATCGCGTGTTGTTGGTTTTGGAGGCAGGTTATTAGAAAACGATGCTAAGGGTGCAAAATATGTTAATTCTGAAGAATCGGCATGGTTTAATAAGCGAAATCTATTATATGGATTATCTTATGCTAAGCAGGCTATTAAACAAAAAGGGTATGTGCTTTTGGTTGAGGGATATTTAGATGTTATTATGTGTTCTCAATTTGGTTTTGATAATGTTGTTGCTTGTATGGGAACGTCTTTAACAGCGAATCAGGTAAAATTGTTAAAACGTGTGACACAACATGTTGTAGTAATGTTTGATCATGATAATGCAGGGAAAGAAGCAACTAAAAAAAGTATTGCACTATTATTAGGTCAATCAATGCAAGTAGATATTGCTGTTTTAGATTCATTGGATCCTGCAGATTTTTTAGTAAAGCATGGTGCTAGTGCTTTAGAGAATAAATTAAAGTTATGTATATCTGCATTTGAATTTTTTTATATGGTTTCTAAACAGCATTTAGATCTAAGTAATATCAATAACGTTTCTAGTTTAATTAGTCAGGTTTTACCTATTTTAAAATGCATAACAGATGATGTTGTTAGAAGTCATTATATTTGTATGATGGCACGTGATCTTAAGATTAATGAAGAAGTTATTGTGGCCAAAATGGATGAGCTTTTATATAATAAAAGCCAGGATTATTCCATTGAGTTTAATATAAGCAATGTTGGTAAAAATAAATACCAAAAAGCTGAAGAGACAATATTAGCAATTGTTTGTGTTAATCGTGATTTAAGGGATTATTTGAAAGGGATTGATTTGACAATTTTTACGACACCATTAACAAAGAGACTTACGGAGTATGTCATACAAAGTAATGATATGAATGGCGTTTTATTGGAACATGTCCCACAAGATATGAAGTCTTACCTTGCGAGTTTACTGATTATTAGTTCGCAGTATGATGGTAATATTGTTCAAAGAAATGTTGTTTTAGATTGTTTAAACGTTTTAAGTGAGCAAAAATTTACTAAAGATATAAATGATTTAAAAGACAAACTTAAGGTGTATGAAGAATCTGGTAATGAGGCTGAACTTGAGAAAGTTATGGCTGAACTAGATAAAAAACAAAAGGGAGGTATTTATGAGTATAAATATTGAAACAAAAGACCAAGTTGATGTCGTTGCCGGCTCTCAATTAGCTGAATCAAACCATGATGGTCCTGTGGATCGGTCAGAGAATGAATCTATGGATTTTTTTAATTCAATTTTAGCTGGTAAAGATGATGCAAGTTCAGAAGATACGGTTAAAATGTACCTTAAAGAGATTGGAAAAGTTAATTTATTAAAAAAACAAGATGAATATTCTTTGTCAAAACGTATGGACGAAGGGGATAGTGATGCAAAAAATTTATTAGCTGTTGCTAATCTTAGATTGGTTGTAAGTATTGCAAAAAAATATACTGGAAGGGGAATTTTATTTCTTGACTTAATTCAAGAAGGTAATATTGGTTTAATTAGAGCTGTAGAAAAATTTGATTACAAAAAGGGTTATAAATTTAGTACTTATGCAACATGGTGGATTAGGCAAGCCATTACACGGTCTATTGCTGATCAATCTCGTACGATTAGAATTCCTGTACATATGGTGGAAACGATCAACAAATTGCGTAAAACGTCTCGTCAGCTTATGCAAGAGCTACATCGTAAGCCAACGGAAGATGAAATTGCATCAAAAATGGGAATGACAGTTAATAAGGTTCAAGAAATCTTAAGAATTTCTCATTTGCCACTTTCTTTAGAGATGCCTGTGGGAGAAGAAAATGGACAATTAAGTGATTTTATTGAAGATGTTTCTCAACGGTCTTTTGAAAAAAATATGGTTACGGAATCACTAAAAGCTACGTTAGAAGATGTTTTGGATGATTTGCATGATCGAGAAGAACGCGTTTTAAAATTGCGATTTGGAATTGAAGATGGTATTCCAAAAACTCTTGAAGAGGTAGGTAAAATCTTTAATGTTACACGAGAGCGTATTCGTCAAATCGAAGCAAAGGCGCTTGAAAAATTAAGACAACCAAAACGTAGTAAAAAATTAAAAGATTTCCTATAATGTATAAATATTAATTTTGGGGCCCATAGCTCAGTTGGTTAGAGCGTCCGGCTCATAACCGGCAGGTCCTAGGTTCAAGTCCTAGTGGGCCCACCAATTTCTTAATTTAGATTATTTATGTGCAGTTTTTTTGTTACTAATAAAATTATTACTGATTTAGATTATGTTAATTATTTTCAAAAGTTTCGTGGTCCTGATAAAACTAACTATAAAACAATAAAGAATATTAACTTTGTCCATAATTTATTAAGTATTACAGGTAGTTTTATTCAGCAGCCTTTTGTTGATGAACATGACGATATTGTTTGTATTTATAATGGGCAAATTTATAATTATAGTTCGTTTGGATCATATTCTTCTGATGGTGAATGCTTGATTAGCTTGTACGAGGAATATGGAATTACTTTTCCTTCATTTTTAGATGGAGAGTTTGCTATATGCCTTGTTGATTTTAAGAAAAATAATTTGATTATATCCTCGGATATTTTTCGTACTAAGCCTATTTTTTATTCTATTGAAGGGGATAAGTTTGCTGTTTCATCGTATCAATCTTGTTTAGAACGATTAGGCTTTGAGACTTTTCATTCAGTTGTTGCTAATAAGACGTTGGTATTTTCTTTAGATTCATTAGAACTTGTTTCAGCTAAGAGTGTTTATCAATTTAATATTGATCAATATAAAACAGATTTTGATGACTGGATGATAGCTTTTAAAAATTCGATTAAAAAAAGGACTTCTAATTTAAGAGAAAAAGTATTTATTGGGTTATCTTCTGGCTATGACTCAGGGTGTATTGCAGCTGAATTAAATCGTCAAAATGTTTCTTACAAAAGTTATTCTTTGATTGGAAAAGAAAATTATTTAGTCTTATTTAGGCGTTTGTTACGTATGAATAAGAATTCTAAAAGAAAGATTGTTTTTGATAATAGGGAGCAGTATAAAGATATTATTTTAAAAGATGTTGAACATGTTTATTATACTATTAACTCATCTTCGAGTGATTATAATGAGTTTGATTTGTTACTTCAGAATGATAATGGTGCACTTGGGATGGCTTGTATTTGTTCACATGCTGCAAAAGAAAATTATAAAATTATTTTATCAGGACAAGGAGCGGATGAAATTTTTTCTGATTATGGATTTCGTGGTAAAAAGTTTTATAAACATAGTAATTTTGGAGGGTTATTTCCAGATAATTTATCTGAAATATTTCCCTGGAATTCTTTTTATAAAAGTTCTATGGAATCATATTTATTAAAAGACGAATATATTGGTGGGTTATATGGAATTGAAGCGAGGTATCCGTTTTTAGATCGTTTTGTTGTTCAGGAGTTTCTAAATTTGACAGCTGAATTAAAAAACTTAAATTATAAATCGGTTTTATATGAGTATTTATTAGCTAATGACTATCCATTTCAAAAAGAGGTTAAATTAGGTTTTTAATTTTGACCTATTTGACCTAGTCTTAATGGTTTAGGTTTAGACTAACTAGATTTATCAAAAAAATGGGTTTTAAAATGGTTTTAATGTATAAAGAATTTAAGTTTAACTTGTACAAATAGAATTATCTACGTTAATAGGTTAGTTATAGAGAGCTAATTTTGTAGGAAGTGGTAAACAATAAGCCGGATTCTGTTTAAACAATCATCTATCTATTGGTTTCAAAAAGAAACTCATGCGACCTACCCAGGATTAGTAACGAAGAAGACAGCTTCTCATCCTTTATTTGGTCTTGCTCCGGTTGGGGTTTACACCAATTATATTATTTCTAATATAATGAGTGAGCTCTTACCTCACTTTTTCACCCTTACCTAAATAATAAATTATTTAGGCGGTTATTTTCTGTTGCACTTTCCATCGAATTACTTCGTCCTTCCGTTAGAAGGCAACCTGTCTTTGGAGTCCGGACTTTCCTCTGTTATATACTATACAACAGCGATTGTTTTGTTTACCCGCTTCCTCTTTTATTGTACGATTTTTTTTTCTAATTGTTAATTAAAAAATATTAAGTTAGTTGTAATTCTTTTTGTTTGATAGTTTCGCAAATTGATTCAACCGTAAAACCAAATTCATTTGCAATATCATTTCCAGGCGCACTTAATCCAAAAGAGTCAACAGTAATCAATGTTGCTTTGTTTCCTACATATTTATGCCAGCCAAATGATGATTGTGCTTCTATTACAACCATATGTGATGTTGTAGTTGTTGGAAAAATCTCTTGTTTGTAAGACTCTTCTTGGTTCTCAAATAATTCCCAACTTGGAAATGATATAACTGTTGTAGCAATATTTTGTGTTTCTAGAGTGCTTGCTACATCAATAGCTAGCGATACTTCAGAACCGGTTGCTACTATAGTAATAGCTGCATTTTCTTGATTGCTTTTTTTAATGATATAAGCTCCTTTTTGGACTAACTCTGATGAACTTGAATTTAGATCCTTTAACCCTTGTCTAGATAATATTAAGGCAGTCGGTAGGTTGCTTTTGAGTGCAATTAACCAAGCTCCTTTTACTTCTGTCGAATCAGCAGGGCGAATAACATTTAGTCCTGGTATAGAACGTAAGGAGGCAAGATGTTCTACTGGTTGGTGAGTTGGGCCATCTTCTCCTAATAAAATGCTATCATGTGTAAACTGATAAATAACAGGTAGTTTCATTAATGCTGTGAGTCTAATGCCATTTTTCATGTAGTCTGAAAATGTTAAAAAAGTTCCAATAAATGGTTGAAAAAATCCACCTAAATATAATCCAGCTGCAATTGTAGACATACCGAATTCTCTAACACCGTATTTAATATTTTGCTGGTTAAAACTATTTTTTGATAGTATCTCACTAGCTTTAATAAATGTTGAATCAGAACACGATAAGTCAGCAGATCCTCCTATCAGATAGGGTAGGTCTTTTGCGATAGTTTGTATGATTGCTTGTGATGAGCTTCTTGATGCACAATTTTCTTTAACAGCTGTATTTAAAATTTTATTTTCTATATCTTGTGATAATTGTTTGTTTTGTAGTGTTTTAAGATGATTGTATTTATTTGGGTAGTGTTTTTTCCATTCATCAAATAAATGGTTCCATTTTTCTTCGTTATCATTTAATTTTTCTAATAAGGTACTAAAGGCTTCTATTACATTATTTGGTACATGAAAAAGGGGTTTTTGAGGAATGCCAAGTGCTTCTTTGGTGAGCTTGCTTTCGTCATTTCCTAAAGGTTTTCCATGTGCTTCTGATGAGCTTTGTCTGTTAGGTGAGCCAAAACCAATGCTTGTTTTTGCTATTATTAATACTGGTTTTGTTTGGCTTTTTGCTTGAGTAAATCCAGCATCTATTTCCTCATAATCATGACCATTAATTGTCATAGTATGCCAACCATAAGATTCATATCGTTTTTTTATATCTTCTGTAAAACACTCATCTGTTGGTCCATCTAAACAAATGTCATTACTATCATAAATAACAATTAAATTATCTAGGTTAAGGTGCCCTGCAAATGATGATACCTCGGCACTTACACCTTCCATTAAGCAACCATCGCCAGCTAGACAGTAAATGGTGTTATCAATAATAGTATGGGTATCGCTATTTAATTGGCTTGCCATCATTTTTCCTGATAAAGCCATACCTACAGCGTGGCCAATGCCTTGACCAAGTGGTCCTGTTGTTGTTTCAATCCCAAATTCTAAGTCGTATTCTGGATGACCTGCTGTAATGGAATGAAGTTTTCGAAAGTTTTTTAAATCATCTAATGTTATAGGGTAGTTAGCTAAATGAAGAATTGCATAGAGTAACATTGAACCATGACCGGCAGATAATATAAATCTATCTCTGTTAATCCATGCAGGATTTTTTGGGTTATAACTTAGATGTTTTGTAAATAAAACACTAATGATGTCAGCACATCCTAAAGGTAACCCAGGGTGCCCACTATTGGCTTGATTGATGGCGTCGATAGAAAGTCCTCTGACGGTGTTACTAATCGATTTAATTATTTGATTATTTATCATTTTTTAGATTCTACTTTTTAGTTATAATAGTATTAGATTATATACGTTATGTTAAAGTATTATCAATAATAACATAATTATAAAGGAACCATATTTATGTCATTAGCTACAAAAACTTATGTTAATAACCATTTAGATAGTACGAAAAAAGAGTCTATTTTCTCAACACTATTTAATGGAACCAATGGTTATGAGATAGCATTAAAGGATAAAAAAATGCTTAATGTTGAGTCAAACCGCTCATTTACTTATGGTGAAATTGCATATGATGGATTTAAGGCTGTTTTAGAGTTGTTAGATCGATCTGATGAAGTTGAGTTTATGGATTTTGGTTCGGGTATTGGTAAGGCACTTGTATGTGCTTCTATGACGCTAACCTGTAAACGATTGATAGGTATAGAAAAATTACCAACCTTAGCAAGTGTATCAAAAGAGTTATTAAATCAATATAATGATGATTTAAAAGAGTCTTATCCAGATATAGAAATCCCATCTATTCTAATTTCAGAAGAAAGTTTTGATTCAATTTCTTTAAATAATGTTGATGTTTTATTTGTATCAGGAACATGTTTTAGTGATGATGTGATAGATTCTATAGCTTCACGAACTCATGAATTAAAAGTGGGTGCTAATATTATTAGTTTTACACGTCAGCTCTCTTCAAATCATTTGGAATGTATTTATAAAGGTAGTCATAAAATGGAATGGGGGTTGCCAACGGTTTTTATTTATAAGAGAAAATAATTAATAATAATCAAGGTGAGACTATTTTTAACCCAAGAAGCTGTTTTTTTAAATTATCTTAAACTTTCACAAAATCATTATCATCATTTATCACGGGTTTTAAGAATTAAACGTGGCGATGTTCTTGATATTATAGTAGATCAAGATTATAAACTTGTTATTAGGTTTTTAATGTTTAAGGATACCTGTTTGTATTACGATATTATTTCAAAAGAAACTATAGAGGTTCGGTATCCTCAGGTAACATTATTTCAATCCTTACCAAAGCAAGATAAATTTATGAGTATAATAGATGGTGTTACTCAATGTGGGGTAACCGAAATTTATCCTATCATAACAGATCGTTCATTATTTAAAATTAAATCTGAAAAGCTTTCAGCAAAGGTAAGTCGTTGGCAAAAACAAGCTGAGCAATCTGCTATGCAATCTAAGCAAATTATTATTCCTAAGGTTCATTCAGCTGTTTCGTTTGAGTCTTTTTTAAAGCTAGATATTTTTTCTTCTTATGATATTTGTATTGTTGCTTGGGAAGGTGAAGTGGTTAATACACTTAAGTCTGTGTTTTCTAAGCAAACTAAATTTAAAAAGATTGGTGTTTTTATTGGGCCAGAAGGCGGTCTTAGTTCGGCTGATATTGATTATTTAAAATCAAAAGACTTTAAAATAATCAGTATTGGTTCTACTATATTAAGAGTAGAGATTGCTGCAGTGGTTGCAGTTACTCAAATTTTGTTTTTTTATCTTTAATGGATAAAAAAATATGCGTAGTGATGGGTATGAAAAAAAGAAATATTTATGCTTATTTGATTGTTGTTTACATCACATTAACCATGCCAATAACTCTCTTTAGTCAAGCAAATGTAGCTGATCAACAGTTTATCGATAATGCTGATCAGTTTTCAGATCAACATGGTGTTCGTTTACGTTCTGTTTCAAATGCTTATGATCAAAATTTAACTGATCCAAACCTTGCTCCATTATCTATTAAGGAAGACGATGATAGTGATGATGAAGCATTATCAGATAAAAAGAAACCTAATAAAAAAGTGGGTTTTTCTTTTTCTGATATGGCTAAATTAAGTAAGAATAAAACATCTACTACCAATAAAAAGAATGATGTTACTAAAAAGAAAAAGAATTCATTTACATTTTCTAATATGGCTAATTTAGTACAAAAAGAACCAACTCCAAATAGAAAAAATAAATTATAATTTTTTAAAATGATAGCTTAATTGCAAACCTGAAATCATTTGAAATGATTGTAATAAATGATAGTTTAGAGTGGTAAACTATTCGGATTTTTTTTGTGGCCGTATAACGAGTAATAAAGTGGCCAATAGCAGATCCAATAATGGCATCTGAGGCCCAGTGAGCGTTATCAAATAATCTAGATACAGCTACAAACGTTGCTAATCCATAACTGCTAAATTGTATCACCGGATTATTTTTAAATTTTAATGCAAATAATGTTGCTGTAGCCCAGGCTAAAGCGGTGTGACCTCAAGGAAATGATTGCTTTTTTTCGGAAAGCAAGAGTACCCGGGCTATTAAATTGAGAATTGCTATTTGTTTCTTGTGGGCGATGGCGCTGAAATGTTATTTAACGATTACTCCTGATAAGATTAAACTTTCTATGGCTAGCAAACTAGCACGTTCTAGTTTTGGATAATTAAAATAATAACCCAATTTCAATTAGAATCGTTAGATTATTTTTATTGTTAGATATAATTCGTATTAAGCCAATTTTATATTTATAGGACACGTAAGTATTAAATTTTTTAGAATTCTCTTCTGAAAATTTAATCAAAGAATATGTGATGTTTTTAATGTTTGTTAACCCAGTTTTAAATTCTATAAAACTATCTGTTAACGTTTTATTAAGTTATTTGCTAGTCAATAAATTTGACTTTAATAATTGGTTAAGGAAGATATCGTTTGTAAAAATGTTTAATAATTATCATTATATTCCATGGAATTAGAGATAATACCATAATATTAAGTACGGCTTGATCAAAGCATGCTATTGCTAGAACAATACCTAGTATGTTATTCATGATCATACAACTATTTGAAATCGCTAGTTTTTCTCCTTTTGATTTCCAAAACATACTAAAGTAACCAATTAAGTGGAAACCTAAAAAACAAGCAAATAAAAATATCATTGTATATAATTGATCTGAGAATGTTTGAATTAATGTTTGTGAACACACTGAAATGGAAATGGTTATCATACATGATAATAAAATAATAATCTTAAAGTTTAAGTAACTTTGTAAATTTTGGATAATATTTGGTATAAAAACACGTTTTATCAGTTTTGCAGCCAAGAAAGGAATAATGATGATTTTTAGTAAACTTGTAAACATAAGCATATAATTTAAGTTAAGATCGGTATTGAAGAAAATAAAAAATAAAAATGGGATAGTAAAAATAGATAATAAATTGGTTATGATAACAGCTGTTAGATTAAGAGATGTTCGCCCATTCATTATATCTGTAAATAAGGCTGATGTTACGCCTGTTGGTAACGATGCTAGCAAAAATAAACTCATATGAAGAGTGGGATCTACTTTGATAAATATGAAATAGACAAGAATAGGTAGAATGATTAACTTTATGCAGCTTATGTATAAAATTGATAACGGTCTTTTGATATGAGTGACAACATCTATGATATCAACCTTAAGAAAAAGTAAGCCCATGATAAACATAATTATATATATGATGTATCCTTCGTAAGGAAGAAAAAATTGTGGGTAATTAAGACCTAAAATGATACTAGAGATAATGAAAACCCAGAAAAATTTATCAGTTTGCGTAAGATATTTCATTCTTTTGAGTACTCCATGAATTACTAATTATAACATAGATTATTTAGAATGATCAGTCTTTTTTTATAGCCTTAAAATGGATGTTTGTCTGTAGTGAAGTGCTTCACTAATGTGATGATCTGTAATAGTTAGTTTGTTTTCTAGATCTGCGATTGTTTGAGCTACTTTTAGCAGACTATCACATGATCTAGCGGTTAAAGTTCCTTGTTCAATACAGGTTCCGAGTAAATTTCTTTGATGATTATTTAGTGTAATGTGTTTAGAAATATGTGTTGAATCAATGTTTCCATTTTGAATAGGTTGTTTGTATCGTTTTTTTTGTAAAGCGATTGCTGTTTTAACGCGTTGATAAATAGTTTGTGATGACTCTGAAGAACTGTTATTGTCCATGTAATCTTTTTTTTTGAGTCGAGGGATTTCGATGATTATATCAAACCGATCGAGGAGAGGTCCTGATATTTTTTTGATATAGCGTTTTTTTTCATGAATACTACACTGACAGTCTACGTTTGGGTCTGTTGCAAATCCACAAGGGCAGGGGTTCATGGCCGCTACTAATAAAAAATTGGCAGGGTAAGTTAAGTTTTGGTTTGCTCTTGAAATTGTAATAGTACCACTTTCAATGGGTTGCCTAAGTACTTCTAACGCTTGGCGATTGAACTCGGGAAGTTCATCTAGAAATAATATGCCATGATGTGCAAGACTTATTTCTCCTGGTGTTGGTTTTCTCCCACCTCCAGCTAAGCCCGCATAAGAAATAGTATGGTGTGGCGATCGAAATGGTCTTGTTAATGTTTTATAAGAACTAACAGTTTGTTGACTGATGCTATGAATCTTAACGATTTCAATTTGTTCTTGTTTTGTTAATGGAGGCATGATAGTAGGAAGTCGTTTTAATAACATTGATTTTCCTGATCCTGGAGGTCCTATTAATAGAATATTATGGTTGCCTGCGGCTGCAATTTCCATGGTTTTTTTTCCTAGAAACTGGCCTTTAATATCCGTGTAATCGTATTTTTGTGTTAGTTTAAATGGCTTGATTTGGGTTTTGTTTTTATAAGGATTCTCAAAATTAATGTCTGGTAAATCTCTTAGATGTTTAATGGGATGCATGTTTACATCATCTATTAAGCTAGCTTCTTCTTTGTTTTCAAATGGTAAAATAATTTTATAATGATTAAGTGATTTTGCCATTTCGATAATTGATAAAATACCTTTGATTGGTTTGATATAGCCATCTAAAGATAATTCCCCAATTAAGATGACATTAGGAGGTAATGTTAACTGGCTATTACATATTAGAAACCCTGCAGCAATAGGTAAGTCTAAATATGATCCTTCTTTTGGTAAATCAGCGGGAGCTAAATTAATTGTGTACTGGCTTAACTTATAATCAAATCCTGAATTTTTTATGGCTGCTTTAATTCTTGCTTTACTTTCTTTAATTACGATATCTGGCAGACCAACAATATGTTCTGTTGGTAACCCTCTCTTAGAGTCTATTTCAACATCTATAGGAATGGCTGTAATTCCAACTATTGTTGCGCTTTTTATTTTTGTGATCATGATATAATTATAAATATTTTTTTATATTACGTAAATAAAAATATATAAATAAAAAATATAACACAATGTATTCTTGTTTGTATCTCAATTCATACCATGTTTTAATGTTAGTTAATTATGTGTTAAGGAGTTTGTAATGAGTTTAGAAAAAGTTTTTGAGCAACAAATTATGTTAAATAAACGGATCAATTCTCGTTTGTATGAAGATATAAAAAGTAACCCGGAATTAAGACGAGAGTGGTTTCTAAAATTTGAAAAAGCATTGGCTCAAGAGTCAGCTGAAGCAGTGGATAGTTTAAATTGGAAGTGGTGGAAAAAAGATGATGATGATTGGGATAATGTGAAGGTTGAATTAGTTGATATGCTTCATTTTTGGGTATCTATGTGTACAATAGCGGGTTTAGAGGCAAAGGATGTGTTTGATCTTTATGCTAAGAAAAATAAGTTAAATTTTAAACGCCAAGATGAAGGGTACCAAGAGGGGAGCTACGATAAATATAAAGATGGTATTGAAGATAATAAGGTTCATGTTATTAATTAAGACATTACTTGAAAAAATAGTTAAAGCTTAGTAGAGTCCTGTTATGAAATTACTTGATGGTACGATTGTAAAAAAAGAAATATTAAATAGCTTGACTAAAGAGTGTTCAAAACTATCTCAGCAATATGGTGTTTGCCCAGGCTTGGCCGTAATTTTAGTTGGTAATAATCCTGCTTCAAAAGCTTATGTAGGTATGAAAAAAAAGGCTTGTGAGTCGATTGGTATTAAATCATTTGAATATGTACTAGATGCAGCAATATCTGAAGATGAGCTTATTGAATGTATTGAATCGTTAAACCAAGATTCACAGATACATGGTATTTTATTGCAGTTACCATTACCCGATCATATTGATTCCGATAAAATGTTACAACTTATTAGTCCTGCGAAAGATGTGGATGGCTTTCATCCTCAAAATGTTGGTAAGTTATTAGTTGGTTTACCTACATATAAGTCCTGTACTCCTTACGGGGTTATCAAGCTATTAGAGTATTATCATATCGATCCTACAGGTAAACATATTGTTATTATTGGTAGAAGTAATATTGTTGGAAAGCCACTAGCTGTTATGCTGATGCAAAATGATAAGATAGCAAACGCAACGGTTACCGTTTGTCATTCACGATCTCGTAATTTATCTGATTTTACATCTCAGGCTGATATTTTAATTGCAGCTATTGGTAAGCCTTATTTTGTTACAGAAAATATGGTTAAAGAGGATGCTGTTGTGATTGATGTTGGTATTAATCGAGTTGATGATAGTTTAAGTTCAAAAGGGTATAAGTTAGTTGGTGATGTTGATTATCATACGGTCAAAAACAAGGTGTCTGCTATTACCCCTGTTCCTGGTGGGGTAGGTCCCTTAACGATTGCAATGTTAATGACAAATACATTGCAATCTTATAAAGAGTATTACGTAAATTAATTTTTTGGTGTTTAAACCACGTATTGCTTTGTGTAACGTTCCCATTCAGAAACTAGATCTGTTCGTTGAACCCAGTCTAATACATAGTTTGTGAATTCTTCACCAGAAGCACCATTGCTTCTTCCTGTTAAAACATATTTTTTCTCATATTGAGTTGTTATATCAAGTGCCATTTCAATTTTTTTAGCATCTTCTGTATAACCAATATGTTGTAATAGCATGGCAGCTGCTTTGATCATTGAACATGGATCTGCATATTGGGCACGACCTTCTTTTACCATTCTTGGCGCTGAGCCATGAATCGCTTCGAACATAGCGTAGCGTTTACCAATATTAGCGCTTCCGGCAGTACCAACCCCACCCTGAATTTGACCTGCTTCATCCGTTAGAATATCTCCATATAAGTTAGGTAAGACAAATACTTGGAATTCGCTTGCTCTAGCTTCATCGATTAATTTTGCTGTCATGATGTCGATATACCATTCATCACATGTAATACCATATTGTTCATATTCTTTCGCAATTCGTTTAGCAACATCAGAAAATCGGCCATCCGTAGTTTTAATAACATTCGATTTTGTTACTACGGTAACACGTGTTTTATTATTTTTTTTAGCATATTCAAATGCCATTCTAATAATGCGCTCAGCACCTGGCTCTGAAATGATTTTAAAATCTACGCTTAGATCATCTGATACATTAAATCCTTGAGATCCTAAAGCATAGGCTCCTTCTGTGTTTTCTCTAAAAAAACACCAAGAGATATTTTTTTCAGGAACGCTTACAGGTCTTACACAAGCAAATAAATCAAGTTCTTTCCTCATAGCAACATTTGCTGATTCAATATTTGGCCATGGATCACCTTGCTGTGGTGTTGTTGTTGGTCCTTTTAAGATAACATCGCATTCTCTTAACTCTGCTAGTACGTCATCTGGAATAGCTTTGTTGTGATCAACTCGATTTTCAATTGTTAATCCATCAATAATTCTAATTTCAATTTTTCGCTCTTGAATAGCGTTTCCTAACACATATTCCATAACACGTTGAGCTTGATTTGAAATTGACTCTCCAATACCATCGCCCCAACATACCCCAATAATAATGTTTTCTTTATTTGATAAATCAACCCATTCTGCATCTGATTTTATTTGTTCAACTCGTTGTAATTGTTGTGTCATTAATGCTTTAAATTTTTCTAAAGAAGCGTCTAGGTTATTCATTGATGATTTCCTTTTTTTTGTAATTTTTTATTATTTATATACTATCATTAATACCACAAATGCCAATATCTAAACATTACTGCTTCGTATTTAATGAGTTTTAAAATTATTAAAATGTAGTATATAGAGTTTATATGCCTTATTTTATTAGTTTTTTCTTTTTGATACTGTTTTCTTGTTTAACATATGCTATGCCTGAAACTATGTATCATTTAATGATCAATAAACCTATGGGACCTGCTGTTGCAGATTATATTGATAGAGGTATACAGCATGCAAATAATAGTCAAGCAGCTGGTATTATCATTACTTTAGATACACCAGGAGGACTGGATACGTCTATGAGAAAGATAGTGACATCTATTCTTTCTTCTTCGATTCCAGTAATTTCCTTTGTACATCCATCAGGTTCTCGTGCTTCAAGTACAGGTACGTATGTCGTTTACGCAAGTCATATAGCCGCTATGGCTCCTGAAACTAAGTTAGGTTCAGCAACGCCTGTTACGTTGAGATCATCTTATAGTAACCCTGATTTAAAAAAATTAAGATTATCACAACATGATTTAAAGTATATTAATGATTCAGCAACCTATCTGCATTCTCTGGCTGTTCTTTATGGTAGAAATGGTGAATGGGCAAAAAAAGCTGTTAAAGAGGGTGCTAGTTTAACTGCTTTTGAGGCAATTAATAAACAAGTTATTGATTATATTGCTGTTGATTTTAACCATTTAATTCAACAGATTTCTAAACATCCTATTTTGGTTAAAAATAATCCTATAACTATTTCTGATACAGTTACAATTAGAACGATTTTACCTGATCTTAAGACTCAATTTCTAAGCCTTATTACTAATCCAGATATAGCCTACTTGTTATTACTTGCTGGGATTTATTGTTTAATGTTTGAACTATCAACGCCTGGTTTAATACTTCCTGGATTAATAGGTGTCGTTTTACTTTCTATGTCATTTTTTGGGTTTTATTTATTACCATTATCATGGCTAGGAATAATTCTTGTTATCGTTGCGAGTGTCTGTTTAATAGGGGAATTATATTTAAATAGTTATGGTGTATTGGGGGTTTTTGGAATTATTTTATTTTTTTTAGGATCTATTATGTTAATGGAGCCTAATAGTTTACATATGTCGGTGAGTAGATCATTGATTATTTTAGGTACGTTAATTAATTGTTTGTTTTTTGGTTTAACGTTTATGACGGTTATTAAATCTAAAAAGCGTTCGGCTATATTTGGTGTAGCATCGATGGTTGGTAAAGAAGGCGAAAGTTTAGAGTCTTTTGAAAGAAATGGTCAAATTTCTGTTCAAGGTGAAATATGGAATGCTATCTCTAATGAGCCAGTCCAAAAGTATGACACAGTCGTGGTAACAGCTATTGAGGATCAAACTCTAATTATACGATTAAAAAAGGAGCTTTAATTATGGGAACATTTTTATTATTTGGAATTATTGGTGCTGTTTTTTTATTATGGGCAGTAACTATTTTAAAAGAGTATGAGCGAGCTGTGATTTTTACCTTGGGACGATTTACAAATGTGGCAGGTCCTGGTCTTATTTTTGTGATTCCTTTTATTCAAACTATGGAGCGTGTGGATATGAGGGTCGTGGTAATGGATATTCCCCCTCAAGATGTTATTTCGAAAGATAATATTTCAGTTAAGGTAAATGCTGTTTTATATTTTAAGGTGATTCAGGCTGATAAAGCCATTATTAATGTCGAAGAATTTTATCCGGCTACGAGTCAGTTAGCTCAAACTACATTGCGCTCTGTTTTAGGCCAACATGAATTAGATGATATGTTATCAGAGCGAGAAAAATTAAATAGCCATATTCAACGTATTATTGATGAAGCAACGGATGCCTGGGGTATTAAAGTAACCAATGTAGAGCTCAAAGATATTGATTTAGGTGAAAGTATGGTTCGAGTGATTGCCAAACAAGCAGAAGCTGAGCGTAATAGACGTGCTAAAGTAATTCATGCTGAGGGGGAATTACAAGCATCAGAAAAATTATTAGAAGCGGCACAAACATTAGCAAAAGAACCGCAAGCCTTACAATTACGTTATTTACAAACATTAAATAATATTGCTGAAGAAAAAAATTCAACCATCGTTTTTCCTTTACCTCTTGAATTGTTGGGTCCATTTAAACAATCATTGACAACACTTTTAAGTAAAAATAGTGATGATATCTAAATTATTATATTTATAGCAAAATAAATAAAAATAATTTGCAGTTGGTGCTCTTTGTAATTTAAAAGGAGCCCTTTCAGGCTCCCTTACTTAGCACATAATTATGGGGTCTTTTTAGCAGTTTTGTGGCAAATAAATCCCTACAGACTCAAAAACCTCTCTATAACCAGGATCATCTGAAAAAAATACTCTTTTTGTAGCAGGATTCTTTACTGAATTATGCATACCTACAAATTCACCTAAACAATTATAAATTGGAGATCCATCAGTAAGCTCGTAACCATCTTCATATATACCTTGAGCCGGATTTTCATGGGTTGTATCATAAAATAAGTTTGCTGGCTTAATCAAAATTGTATCTCCGTTAACTGTTTTAACAACTACTCTGATGATGCCATCATTCTTTATAACGCGCTTATTATTATTTAGTACAACCGTTCCTTCTGTATCATTTAGCTCTGGTCTACTTTTTAATCTTCTTATTACAACTTTTTTATCCAGAGTAAAGAATTCTTCAAAGTAAGAAACAGTCTTATTTTGATATTGGGGTGTGTTTTCAAGTGGAACTGGACCTGAGCTTGATGATGCTGCTTTTTCTAGTGGGGGTCTTTCATATCTATTTACTAAACTAGTAACCATTCTCCTGAATGATTGGGTCATTTCATACATTTTAATTTCCCTTTTTTTTATAAGGTATCCCTATTATTGGATTTGTTCTAAACTAGTTTTTATATTTGATAATGTTTCAATTATAACATCAAAGTACTTTGTACATATATAAGTAATCTTTTGTTTGGATTCTATGTTGGGTCGGTGGATTATCTTATAACCGTATTATTCGGATCATAAGTAGCTGGCTTACCATGTGCAACTTGGGGTTTAGTTGAAAAAGGTGTTCTATGCGTTAATCTATATATAATAAAGAGGTACAATAGTTCTACTAGGTTGACGAAAGGTGGTTTCTCGATTGCTAGTACCATTTACATTATTACCCATATCCTGAAGTGGCAAAGAGGTTGGTTCTTGAGTTGCTGTTGAAGGTATATCTGAATTGTTGTGAGGGGCGGCAACTGTTTCCCTACCATTAAAGGTACTTATGAATGACATAAGTTCGTTTTGCAGATTTCTATGATGATTGTTTATTAGTAATTGATTGAGTATATTACTAAGAAGACCTGGATTTTGAACCGCACGATAATTATATAAAGTTTCAAGGTTACCAAATACTGCCTCACACATTTGAAAAAAGAACACTTGTTGTTCATCTGTTAAATCTCTCAATACATTCCTGCTAAATTCATGATTGGGATTTCTCAAATATGGAATAATTTTGAGCATTTTTTTAAGTGTTTCAAGAGATGGGTTTTCAAAATTATTATCATTAATTTTAATTTCGAAATAGTCTTGAAAACGATTCAAAGGAGGGGAAATAAATTGAAAAAATGTTGTTAATTCATTTACTACTGTAATTTCTGAATGTTCGGACCAAAGTTGTCTTAAATTTGGAAAGGATGATATTAGAATTTTTATAGCTTCGGTCAATTCGATTATAGTGTTATTTCTATTTACTTCATTTATAACCCTAGTATTCGGATTATTAGGATATACAGGCTGACCCTGTGGAACTTGGGGTCTTCTTCTAAGTAGACTATTTATTAGGCTATGCATTATAAAGACTCCTAAAGGTGAAAATTGTTAGATTAAAATTCATGGTTTTATTTTCCTCTTTTAGTGGTTAAGACAGTTATCTAATAGCTCACTTAATGTGGTTATGGATGTTAAATTTCCTGCACTTGTACGGGTGCTTTCTATTAAGTCCTTTCCTTTCTCTAAAAATTCACTGTCAGTGCCTTGATGGTTTTGTACTAGCGTTAATAAATCTACAGAAAGTGTATAGGTATTTTTGTATGCGGTTTGACGATCAGTTAGATCAGATTTTCCGTTGGAGTCTCTCTCTCTTTTGGCAAGTGCCACTGTTTGTCTGGTAATAATGTTTTGAAATTCTGTTAGTTCTCTATATAAGTTATCTTTTGAGTTAGTTTGTTTCTGGCTATTTGGTATTGGGGTAGATCTTCTAGTTGGGCGGCTACCTTGTTTTTTTCTATCGCTACCACAGATAGGGATATTTACGAGGAAGTGATTTATCTTATCCATTTTTTTTTCCTTTTATTATTTTTCTTTATAATTTAATTGTCTTTTTATACAACGGTTTATTAAGTTATCGGGTTTTAGAGATAAAAAATTGCATTTTATATTTAACCCCTATTTTTTTGTCTCCTAAACGATCGTTTAGGAAATATTTTTTAACATTTTGTGAGCCCCTATAAATAATTTAATTCATTATCACAAATTGCTTGTAATTACGATGCTAACTTTTCATGATCAATGTGCCTACGAAATCCTTAAATCATTAAGAACCTTATGTGCAATTTCTTTTTGTTTGTATATTGCGAAATCTTTTAAACGACCTAACACATGTTTAGGTTCTAGATTAGTTGGGTTATTTTTTTCTAAAACCCCAATAGCAATGATTATGAATTTAGTAACTGGAAAAATAGTTGATTTTAATTATTAAGATTGTTTCTCAAAATATGTGCTTTGTTAATCAAAACAGTATCTTCAGGAACATCGTGTAAGGGGATATTACGCTTATAAATATCTGAGTAAAGCATAATACGTTTTGTTCTAATTTTTTGAATTCTTTCAAGTACCTTATACCCATCAATTACTTCTGCAAATACAGTGTATCCTTTGCCTTTTCTAGTTTTGTAATCAAGATCTGTATTATCCGCTAAATTAAAGAAAAATTGAGATGAAGCACTGTTATTATCAATGGTTAGTGCCATGGAAACGGTTCCTTTTTTATTGGATAAGCCTTGACGAGATTCATTACGAATAGGCGCTTTACTATTTTTAGGTCTTAAATCTTTTGTAAAACCACCACCTTGAATAATAAATCCATCAATAACTCTATGAAAAATGGTGTTGTCATAAAACCCTTCATTAACATAGGATATAAAGTTTTTGCATGTTTTAGGAGCTTCATCTGGAAATAATCGTATTATGATAGGGCCAAACGTGGTATCTATTTGAACGATTGGTCTTTGATCAATGGGGGTTACTGCCCATGAAATTCCAGAAAATATAAGTATAAAAAAAAAGGTTTGTAGTATACGCTTTATTTTCATATTCACCCGTTAATGTGTTACATAGTTTGTCTTCTTTATTAATTCCACAAATGAGTCTAGCTCTAAACATGCACCTCCAACTAAGGCGCCATCAATATCTGCTTGGTTGATAAGCTCTTCAATATTTGCTGGTTTTACGGAGCCACCGTATAAGATACGGGTTTTATTAGCAATTTCAGCGCCTTTTGCTTTTGCTATTGTTTGTCTAATAAATTGATGGACGGCTTGTGCTTCTTCTGGCGTAGCTACTTTTCCTGTT
>MDSY01100664.1_pt1 | contig 21654 bp, 13 predicted proteins | sample 811131 | NCBI WGS metagenome assembly MDSY01 (sample SAMN05326643, study PRJNA326480) | marine metagenome | isolation source: seawater | place: Atlantic Ocean: South West | collected 2010 | reverse complement strand
TTAAAATTATATTTTTGTAGAATTTTTGAAGCAGATCTGACTTGTTTTTTATACAAATTTCGAGAGGGTTCATTTTTTACCTGTGGAACACCTATAGATGATAATGTATATGACGCTAATTCTGCGGATGAAATATCACTATCAGATGAAGGTTTAGAATCCTTATCTGATTTTTTATTGCTTTTATTAGGACTTTTACTTCTACCGGTACTTCTACTTCTACTTCTACCGGTACTTCTACTTCTACCGGTACTTCTACTTCTACTTTTGCCTTTGCTTCTGCTTCTACTTCGGCCTCTACTTCTGCTTCTGCCTCTACTTCTGCTTCTTCCTGTACTTCTACTTTCTTTATCTTTACTTATCTTTCTACTCGTACTTTTACTTCGACTTGTATCTCTAGACTCTAAACCAGATACTTTATCAGATAATGATAATTTTATATCATCTTTTGGCGACTTGTTAGGTGTTTTTGTTGAAGACGAAATGGAAAACGATTTAAGTTTAGATCCCGATGATGCATTACTAATAGATAAATTTAATGAGGATTTCGCTTTATCATTGATGTTTGTAAGATCAGGAATAGAAGATAATGTTTCTTCTAGTACAGAATTAACTGTTTCATGGGACACTTCACTTGACTGAGCTCTAGATACATTCGTATCTTTTAATCCAGATAAATTATCTTTTATACTAATATTTGTATTTTGTTGAGAACTTATTGTATCTTCAATAATTGTTTCGGGAAGAATATATGATTTAAAAGTTACATAATTAGTATCTTCTATATTAGTAGATTTATATGATTCATTAAATTTTAATAAATCAGCTTGAAAATTTAAATAGTTGTCTGGTACTAATTTTTCCATTATTAATTTTCTAACAAACATAAGCGAGTTATCATATTTTAATTTATAACTAGTAGAGTTAGATTTATTAGATACAATATTTTTAGTTAAATTAATTAAACATGCTTGATTAGTTAATTCTAGTATTTTTTTTGAAATTTGTATTTGATGCATTTTAGCAAATTGAGCTTTAATACATATATCCATACTTACAGTATTATTAACAATGTAAAATATATGTTTATTATTATACATATTTTCTAAAATATAAGGATCTTCATTGGAATATTCCTCATTATATAAAAATTTTTTTGCTATTTGATCACTTATTTTTCTATCTTCTATATTTAATTTTAAGTTATTAAATAGTTTACAATATAAATAATAATGGATAATAGATGGAAATTTAAAATTATCAATTACTATAGGTATTACGTTATCATTAGTACTTTTATGAACATAATAATCCGATAATATTTTTCTCCAATTTTTAATATCATTAAGTGATTTGTAATTATCTATATTACTAGATTCAATATGTTCATATTTACCATATCCTGCATCGTATATACCGTTTATTTTATGATTTATTAATAATAGGTCATCATTATAATTTAAAAATAATGTATCCTTAATTTTATTTATTTTTTTTAAATCTCTAACCTCTATATTTTCTTTTTTGGGAATAATATTTACATTTTTTGTAGATCCAGGATCTGTTTTAATTTTTAAACTAGTCCTCACGTAAGAGTTAGATTTTCCTATATTTTCTATTAAAGTATTTTCAGAAGGTATAGGATATATTTCTTCGATAAAATTAATATATATTTTACTTCCATTATTTGCTAATTCATTATTATATTCTTGTAATTGTTTAATAGATATATTGTAATTTATAGATTTTAAACTAATATACTTTTTAAAACCCTCTATTGGTACTATATCATCTAATTTAACAGATACAGGTACATCTGAATTTAATTGATATGATAATACAGTATTTTTTTTTATATCGGGAGCAGATGCAGTTATATATACGGAATCTAAGCTAATATAGGAATTTGATTTTATTTTATCAATACTACTTTTTAATATAAAGACCGAGCCAAATCTACCCCTATTATTTAAATCATTACTATAAAATAAAGCTCTAAATATAGAATATACTATATAATTAACTGATATCTTGTTTTGAAATAGTTTAGTTACTAATTTATTAAATAGATCTATATAATTAATTATATTTAAATCGGTTATATTAATATTATCCAAATGTTTATACATTAAATCATTTGCTACGTATTTCAGAAAATTTAATAGTTTAATATCATTGCTATATAGATCTGTGAATTTTTTATAGTCACTTTTAACGTCTGAAACATCTAAGTAATCTTCTGATTTATCAAATAATTTTGTATTTTGTATTTTTTTATATTTAATGATATTAGTTAGTAAAAAGTCTCTCTGTACTAAAAATTCTGAACTCAATTTATAAGTTATCCTTTCAATTTCATGTAAAATATTAATATGCTTATCTTTAAAAACTGAATATCTATAGCATAATTCTTTTTCATCATTAATAATTTCAAGCCATAATTTTTCTGAATTTTCGTAATAATTAATCGGAAGATTAGTATTTATTTTATTAATGTTAAATGTTTGTAAAATATTTTTACGTTCTTCTAAATAACGATAATATCTTTCCTTTTCTATATAAAATGATTGGATTTCAGTTTTAATATTCGACTCAGACCCAAAATCTGTTTTTAATAAAGATGAATGTAATGTAATTGTCATTTATATAATATATATAAATAATTAATATTTTTAATAAGCTAACACTTTAAATAATAGTATCATATAGTTTTATCTATTAAATAAATTATTTATATTTTTAACACAAATACTCTATTTAACGTGTATTTTACCGCTTTGTTTTATGGCTAGATAATTATCATTACCTTTAATACTTTTTCCTAATTGACTCAACTGAACATCCTTTCTTACTGGTAATGCATGAGTTTCAGATGATATACTATCTTTCTTTTCACTATCATTACTACTATTACTATCATGACTACTAACACTCTCATCACTACTATCACTATTTTCTAACTCTAATTGATCAAAGAATGAACTTTCTTGTATCGACTTATCATAATCTTTTATAACTGAAGTTTCTTTACCGTCACTATCACCATCACTATCATTACTATTATCTTGACTTTTATCTGAATCATCTTTACTTTCTTTTAATACTTTATCTTTTATACTGGATAACATATCATTTATTTGCTTAATACTATCACTATCTGGATCTTTATTACTTCCCGATTCATTATCAGGATCGTTATTACTTTCCGATTCATTATCAGAATCGTTATTACTTTCCGGTTCACTATCTGAATCGTTATTACTTTCCGATTCACTATCTGAATCGTTATTACTTTCCGGTTCACTATCTGAATCGTTATTACTTTCCGGTTCACTATCTGAATCGTTATTACTTCCCGGTTCACTATCTGAATCGTTATTACTTTCCGATTCACTATCAGAATCGTTATTACTTTCCGAATCGTTATCACTCTCCGAACTACTTGTATTTTTTGAATCACTTGAAATAACTGATATATTAGTATCTATACCTGATTTAATTTTTAGTCCCTCAGGTGGTTCTCCTAATTTAGGAAGATTACTACTACTTATACTTATATTACTATAGGTACTTTTAATACATGTATCCGTTCTTTCTATCTTTTTTTTCGAATCTATATTAAAATGTGTACTATCATTTATATCTTTAATAAACTCGGTATCATAAATATCACTTATATCAAAATTAGGTAATTGATCAAACCAATATAAAATATCGCCCCCTATAAATTTATTCATTTTATTTTCATACTTATTATAGAAATATACATCACCTGTTTTAAAATTTAAATATAACGAACCATCTATATCTTCATCATCGTCACTTAGTTGTGTATAAAATATTTTAATATATTCTTCTGATTTATATTCTGGATTGATAATATTTATTTGATTAGATGATATTATTATTTTTAATATACATAAATAATTCATTAATATTTCAAGCGTATTATCAAATATAAGTTCATTAGTTGTATTATCTATAATTGTAAATTTAGAAGGATCTCTGCCGTATATAATTTTAAAAATTATATCATTATACCAAAATATAATCTCATTATTAGTATTGTTTTTAGTTACTTGTGGTTTTTTTAACAGTCCTTTTGGTATTTTTTTAATTACGGCTGGTTTTTTTAACAATTCTTTAGGGATTTTTTTAATATTTACAGAGTCATCTTTGTTTGATTTTTTATTTTTTTTGTGACTTATTAACCAATCTCGTTTACCTGTTTTTGAAACATTATCTTCGTATTCTTTTCTAAAATAATCACAATATAATTTTTGATTATCTTTTAATCTAGGACCATATACTTCAGATGCATTATCGTCAGAACCTGGTTTATATGTAGCACCTTTAGATTTATATTTAGTAGGATTCTCTTTTTCCACTATAAATTCTTCTCCTTCAGGAAACCAATCTACACCAACAAAATCAAATGTTTTTGGACCTTTGGGAAGAAGATATCTAGCTGAACCGGGTTCCCCCTCTCTAAGTGTAAAGTTATCTTTTTTTTGATACATTTTATCATACAATTTTGCTCTAAATCTACCAACATCTGAAGTTGTATTTGTTTTATAGTAATCATCAAATGCTTTTTGCGCCTGTTCCATTGTAATTGAATCTGTTCTATAATTAATTTTACTCATTTAATACTTAATATAAATAAAGAATATAAATTTATTAATTACATATTGCTTAAAATTTTATCAGATTGTTCTTCTATATATTTTAATTTTTTATAATAGTCTGATTTATTTTTTTTTTTTGAATTGTCTTTATTAAAAATTAAAATAACTAGTATAAATAATATAAATAATATAATAAATAAAATATTATAGTATAAATTATCAGAATTATTATTAATTTGCAATATTTCTTGATTTAAATGAGTTTTATCAATTAAATTCGGTAACATATTTTTATATAAGGATTATAAAATATTTATATAAAACATTATTTACTATGTGTAAAAAAATAAATATAATTAGAGAAATTAATAATTCTTATAATTCTGGTTTTTATATAGATATTAAAAAAAATATTATTACTAATTTTACAAATAATTTAAGTATTAAAGTACCATTTAAAATCAAATTATCTAAATATTGGATATTTGAATTATCTTATGATAAAAATTATATTAATCTAAATTTTATCCTAAGATCAAATGAAATATCAAAGTGTATTAAATCAAATATTATACTGGTAGATAAAAATTTATTATTTAAAATACTTAATGTGCATAACATGAAATATAATTTTAAAAATAAGTCTACATTTAAGTTAAATACACATATTGATTTAGATTCATCAATTTCTATATTAAATAATAACATTAAAATGTTTAATAAAATTAAAATGGATGAGTTATATTATGATTTAATACATGAATCAATATATGTGAATGAATCATTTGATAACTATTATAATTCCAATATTATTTTTATATACGGGACCATTCATAATTTAACTACAAATAAAAAAGTATGTATTATAGATCATAAATGTAATTTTAAAAATTCAGATTACATAGATGAAAATAATTATGATTCAATTACTTTATATAATTTATTAAATAAAGATATTATTAATATCGACAGTAATTTTTTCGTATCAAATAAATATATTAAATCGTATAATCATTTTCATAATAATAGTGCGAGTTACTATGCATTTAATAATTTTAAAAAATATATGCATAATTTATCCAATAACAATAATTTTTACAATATAGAATTATTTGATATATTTACTATTATTATTAAAAATATAGATATAAACAAGCTTATAATTCACCCAGTTATTTTTAGTAAAAGCAAACTTATAATCATAAATGATACATTATATGAAAATGATGATCAATCTATTAAAAAATTATTAATTTCAAGCAATAATTTTATAAAAAATATACCTGATAATTTTATTGAAAATCATATATTTGTTGATATTTTCAAAAAACATTTACATACTTTATATATACATCATGAAGATATAGTAGTTACTCCATATACATTTTCAGATATTGAATCCAGGATATTGCTTTTTAATAGTTATAATATGGAAATATGTCCTATTAATAAGTGTGTTATAGGATATGATAACTATTGTATGTTAAATTGTAAACATTGTTTCGTATATGATAAATTATGGATTTATATTAAAAAACATGGCTCATGTCCCTATTGCAATACTAAAATAACTAGTATAAACTATTATATTTATCAAAAAAATATAAAAAGTTTACTGGGAAACAATTTTACTAATCTAATAAATATAAATTTTAATACTCCTCATTCTAAAGAAAAATCACTTAAGTATTTAAGTAATAGATTTTTTTATTTATATAAAACTCCTAATGTAGTTAATAGTTTAATAGACAAATATTTTAATATAATTGCTATAGATATTTTATCTGAATATGAATTAGATATCGAAGAACCTTGTATATTTATATTGGATGAGGATATTACTATAATAGATATTTTAAATATCAAAATAAATATAAATATAGATTTTATTTATAAAATGGTTAAATTGTCTCCTTTATAAAAATATTTTTATACAAATTATAGTGCATATGCATTATATTTTGTATTATTACTAATCATTAACCTTGTTAGGGTTCGCATATTCTTTCGTTGAACCGAATTCCGAGTTTATTTACCTGTCTAGGTATACTTTTCTAGAGTAATTTATTATGTAAATCCTTCCTAATATAAGATATATAATTATTTAAAAATTTTATAGAGATGATATATATAATATTATAGATAATATTATAAGAATGATGTGTATGTTATTATATAAAATACTAAATATATCTGATTTTTTAGAAGAATTTATATATGAATCATCCTTATTAAAATATTTGATTTGAACTTCATTATTAAAAGTTACTTTTTTAACCATTCGTTAAATATAATATAATTGTTGAAAATATTATTATTAAAATGTCTGAACGTATTTTTTACACCAATATACACTAGCTGTTCCTGCTAATAAAGCAGCACTAGATAAAGAATCTTTCTTTACATCTAAATTACTAATATTACCAACTAAATCATTTAGATTATCGTCGTCTTCATATAAATTACCTGTTTTACCTAATAAAAATGTCCTTTTAACTGTTGGACTTATCTCTATTTCAATTACTTTTAATGGCTCTATTTTATCAATAGGATTAAATTCAATAGAAGATGGTCCATCTTCTGAAACTGATGTAGGTTTTTGTGAATGCTGTAATATTAATTTTTCTGTTTCTAATACATTTATAAGTGCTTCATTTAATTCATATTGAATAGAATAAGGATTACCAACATTAAACGTTCCAACATATTCATATATAACTTTGTCTGGAGTATTTGACGTAAAATCACTATACGCTTTAAATAAATCTAATGGATTTTTCATAGATATATTTTCAGATAATAAATTATCCGGGAGTGAAATCATAAACATCATGGTTTTATGTGACTTATTATAGTTATCAAAGTCATATATAAAAGGTAAACCAGTTTTATTTTCATTTATTACCATTGGCTTTATAGAAAATATAGGATAAAAAATAATATTAATTTGTTTAGTAGACATATACGATACAAACTTTTCTAGAAATATAATAATTTTCTTAATATATATATCACTGTAAATATTATCACTTTTTTTTTCTATATCTATTAAATTACTTGATAATATATTATTAATAAATGGAGATGAAAGTCTATCATCAGTAATTTTAGTAACAATATCTTTTATATCTAATGTATCAATTATTTTACTTTCAAGTATCATATTTACTAGATTAGTTTCATTTAATCTAAATCTAATAGGGACAGAATTAGTTGAAGAAAACCATGCCCATCCGCCAGTATTAGTTCTATTAGTTTCTTTTACATCCGGTAAAAATCGTGTAATATTATAACTGTTAAATAATGGTTTATTTAAACCATTAGTTACGTATATCATATTAACTCCTGCTATCTTAATTAAATTAGTAAAAAAAGTTGATAAAATTGATTTAAGTTCTGTGGTAGAAGAAATACGAAAATTTTCGTCAGTTATATTTAACACTTGTTTTATCTGTATATTATCTAATAACAATGATTGTAAATTAGATGCAATTGTTTTATTACGACGAGCACTCATTTATATAATTATAAGAAATTGTTTTTTTTTACCCATATTAGTTCAAATATATAAAAAATAATTAAAGATAAAAATATAAGTACAATATGATAGTTAAAAACAGTTTTACCATATCCTAAACCAAATTCTTTAATTTTATTACCATTAAACATTAAAGTTGGTTTAATTTTATATAGTATAAATGCGGTTATTAAATAAAATAAAATTACATATTTAATATGAGATCTTAGTTCTAACATTAATATTAAAAAAGATTATTTTTTATAATATTATATAAATAAATGATTCTTTTTATATTTTTATTAATTATAATTATCTATCTATTTTTAAATTATAATAATACGGAATTATATTCTAACTATAAAAAAGTTTTAATAAGGCCAAATGAAAGTGTATATAATCCAATGACTTTAATATCTAAAAATGAACTATTAGATAATCATATAGTAGATTCTATTAAAGAGAGGTATCCTATCAAAAATAAAAATACATATAAATCTGATTTAGATATTATAAACTATATTAATGAAAACGAAAATGGAATCGGTATAACAAATTTTTACGACTATTATAATTTTATTCATAATCATCAAAATCATAAAACTAGATTTATATGCAATATATTTAATACTGATTTAACTATATTAGGTAAAATAGATAACAATATTTTATATAAAAAAACAGTTTGTGTAGAATATGAAAATTCCGGTATGATGTATATTATGAATATTCTTAAAGTATATTTAGATTTAAATATTGTAGTATTAAATAAATCTATTAATATAAACAACATATCTTCGATTTTAGAAAACAAAGATTATGATTGTGTTGCCTATTTTACAATTCATCCGGACCCATTATTAAAAAATATAGTTAAAATGGGTTATTATTTTAAGCAAATTAAATTAGAAAATATATTATTTAGTATTTTACCTAATTACACCAAGTCTTACATAGATGGTAATAACTATTTAGATTCAAATAACATGATTCAAACAATTAAAAATAATAAAGTTATAATATGTAATATAGACTTGAATGTAGAGATATCATATAAATTAATAAACTTAATTTATGATGATTTTATATATTTTAAATTAACAGATAATTTAGACTTGAAAAAAACATTGCAATATTTTCAATTAACTGATATATTTGCACCTGGTATAGAAAAAATAATTATACATGAAGGTATTCGTAATTTTTATTTAGATAAGGGTTATATTACATATGCTGATAAAAATATATGTCGAAAATATGTAGGCATACAGTATTGCGACGAATCAATTAGATTAAATCCATATCGATATCATTAATTTATCTATAATATATATCATTTTTAAAAGCATAGTCAGGTGATTTCAAATTTGGATATAATTTTCTATTTAATTGATCTTTACAACAATTTGACGTATTTATACAATTATGACAGATTATTTTATCGATATTTTTATATTTTTTTGGTGAAATAGATATTAATCCTAACGGTAATTCACAAGTACCATTTATGCATTTACCAAATTCGTTATTATAATTTTTATTTTTTTTATAAAAAGGACATTCTTCATTTTTACTACATGATCTATCCCATATTCCAGTTGAATTTAACTTGTTACCTTTAAAATCATATATGTTTTCACAGTTATATTTATCAACCGCATCTTTACCGTAACATTTATAATTAAATTTATGTTGTTTACGTCTTTTCTTTCCTTTTATTTTAGATTCCGTACTGTTATACAAATACGTCTTATCTGCATTATAGTACCCATATATAGGACTACTAACAATTTTGATATTGGAGATATTATCTATATTTTTATCATTATTAAATTTATTGTATGACTCTATACCAGTACATTCCATTTTAAATACATTAATTTTATCTGTATAAGATGCAATATATTCTAATAAAAACATGTAATTTGAAACATTATATTTAACTAATAATTGTCCACGTATAGCAATTTCACTATTATATTTAGCAATAGATATTATACGTTTATCCAATAATTTTAAATTGCAATTAGTATATTTATTACAAAATTTTGGAAATAAAACATCAATATTTGAAAATTTATCTTTTACTAAAAGAAAAACCTCGTTAATAACTAATTTAATGTATTTAATATCATATTTATAACCAGTAAATCCATTTTCATAATCATAATTATTTCCACGGAACTCCTTAAATTGATAATTAATATATTTGATTGGAATATTTGTTATTAATTTATCTATGTTTTCTTTATTAATTAATAAGTTTGTATCTATATAATTATTAGTGTCTTTATTGGGATATAAAAAACCCATTTTATAAGGTCTAAATAATTTAGGTGTATAATATAAATCTCTATTACATACAAAATTTTCATAATACGCATATTTATATGTACAATATACTGTAATTATTACAAATATCATGGTAATAATAAAAAATATATACATATCTAATATATTACAATATAGTTATTTTAATAAATTAATTAATAACAATTGCTGTAGTTAATAAATTTATAAATATTAAAGTGTTTCATCATCATTTACAAAAAGATCGTCGTTAGATAAACGCGTATCTTCAAACTCAGTGATAATATTTGCTTGTTCTGATTCTTGATCAAACAATGCATTTTGATCATCATTTACTTCCGGATCATTTGAGCTATTTCTATCATTGGCTGCTAAATCTACACCTTGGAATAAATCATTATCTAAATTTAAATTAATATCATCCATATTAAACAATTCGCCTATATTGAATCTTCTATATAATTTTTGAGAATATTTTCTATCATCAGTCATATCTTCAAATCTTTTTTTACGTGTTATATTTTCGTTAGCTCTTTTCATTTTAATAATGTGCATTATATCTGAGTCAGTTGTATTATTTATAAAAATAATATTTTCAATATCTTCAATAACAGAAGTCATAAATGAGTCATTTGCCTTCATTTGTATACTATTTAATATAGTTACTATAAATAAGGAAATAAATTTAGTAATATAACTAGACATCATTAAATTAACTCCATTTGTTTCACCTTTAACATTTATCATAAAATCATTCACTGAAATATTATTAATAAAATTAATATAATCAAATATATTAATATCAGGTTCAGTTTCTGATAGTAATTGAGATTTATCAGCTAAATTATCTTTAATAATATCTATTCTTGGTTGTAATATACTTTGAATTAAACGATTATCATTATCGCGATCCAATTGCATGTTTGATAATATATCATCACACGATTTCACCGTAAATGATGAATTATTAAGTCTATTATATGCAACTATAACAGTATTTAGTATGTTTAAGAATATATTTAATGTACTAATATCTTTATCTAATTCTATTTTATTTTTTCTATACAATAATTCGGTATCTTTATACTGACCCATAATATTTTCAATAATCAATTGTTTTTCTAATTTTGATAATAATTCTTCCGTTTGTTCATTCATAGCATCATTATTTACAAAAATTTGCGTATCTATAAATTTAGATATTTTTTCTAAATATGGATCGATATTACAATACTGATCTAATTTTTTTATAATACTTAAATTTAATTGATTTTTATTATTCAAATTATTTGAATATAATGTGTCCATGTCTGACTTAAAATTAGAAAAAACGGGTGTTTCAAATATATCATTCACTAAAATTGGTTCTAAATACTTAAATAAATTATTGTAATTAGATAAAATGATTAAATCACGTTGTTCTATAAGTTCTTTACTATTATATATATTATATTGCGGATTAATAGCATATTTATTTAAATAAATAATAGAACTAAAAAATTCTTTAGTCAACGTGTTTAATTCCAATTTTAAATCTCTGATTGATAATGATTCATATTTATCGAGTAATATATTTTTAATTTCATGTTTAAATTTACCACTTACTATATCTATATAGCCTATCGATTTATTATTAGATATTAGTTCAGATTTAAATTTATTCATAGAGCTATCGCCATATTTATCTAATAACTTTTTATTTAATAAACTTTTTAATTCATCACTATCTATTTTAATATCAGGGTTTTCATTTAATATTTCTCCTAATAAATAATAGTCGTTATCTGATATATATTTAAAATGTCTCTTTTTATTCATATGTGAAACATCTAATTTATTTATAGACATATGAATGTTTATTAACTTATTTATTATAGTATTTTTATCTATATCATCTTCATCATCATATAATACATTAATATTAGTATATTCTTGTAAATCTCTAACTGTATGATCATTTTTTGATATAATAAAATTACCTAATTTAATATTATCAGTGTATTTTTTAAAAATAAAACATATACGTTCCATGTCTAAAATAATATCTGCAACAGATCTATCTTTTTTAATAAAATATTCTATATAATTATTATATATACTATCGTAAGCTACACTAGATGTGTATTGAGATATTTTAATATTATGTTGTTCTTCTAAATCTATATAATTATTAATAATATTCATATATAAAAGTGCTAATTTATCTTGGGTATTAGATAAAATAATTTTTATTTCTTGATTTCTAGTATATTTTTTTTTATTATATTTTTTTATTAAACTAGTATAATTACTTTCAAATTCCTTAATAGTAGATTCTATATTATTAAAAGTAATATTTTTATTATCTGTATTACTATTTAAATAGGGTAAAAATAATAACCATTCATATTCATTTTTAGTTTCTTGTTCAAGTATATTACTAGCCTCAATTTGATTTTTATTTGATATTAAATTAGACATATATACATTTTTGTGCGTATTAGGAATATTATTTTCAATAATAGCTAATATCGTTTTATTATAATCATCTATTTTTACAACTGCAGTGGTAATGAATTCATTATATTTTTTTAATTCTTCATTAACCACGGATGTATTTTTATTTTTTATCCATGGATGTGGTGGGCCAATATGACCTTTTATTTTGTTATACAATAATTCATATGCTTGATTTTTATTTTTATATAGGTCGTATAAAATTAAGCCTTTTTTATCAGACCTTTCGGTATTTGTACCAATAATTCTATAATTAGTTGAACTATATATCAATATTTGGGATAAATAAGATATTAAATTAATAATAAGATAAAACGATTTAAATTTCATTAAAAAATGTATTAAACCATCTTGTATAAATTTGATAAGACCTATACCTACATAATTTTTGATAGTAGGATTAGTTTCTTGATCCATATAAGATTTCCATTTCTTTTTTTCCATTTCTTTTTCCTGTTTACTTGCTTTAAAAGTACCGCTGATTCTGAATGTACTAAAAAATATTTCTATATAATATTTAAAAGATTTATCATATTCTGTAGAATCAAATGACTTTTTAGATTTAGATTTTAAAAATCGCGATTTACATTCATCTTTGTATTTTACAAACATTTTTTCATATAAATGACTATACTCAGTTCTTAGTATATGATACCCTTCTTCCCAAGTTACATTATTTGTATCTAGATTTTTCAAATTAGCTTCTATAAATTCCTCATCTGAAATATTTAATTTTATTCCAATCAAGTTAGTTAAGAATTTTAATAATTCTTTTATTTTATTTGTTTCCAACATTATTTCTAAATATAATTCATCACTATCTAATATTTCTTCTCGTACATTAATTACTTTATTATCATTTCCAAATCCTTCAAACTCACTATATTTAATGTAGTCTAATGGTTCTCCACAATTACTGCACAAATGATATTTACCTTCAGTTTTACCTATACCCCATTTTGATTTAACATGCTGTAATATTTTTTGTCTCGTAGAATTATCTTTAAATATTAAATCTTTGTAATCTAAATAATGTTTACAACATATTGGTGTATCTATTATATCTGAATCATAATATACCCATTTCGATGTAGCCATATCTCCTTCAGGATCATCTTTATTATGTTTATATATTTTTCTTGAATACTCAATACCATATTTCTGTATAAATTTAAATAATGAATCCATTCGTAAATCAAAATCTAATATTTTAAATATTTCATTATATTCTTTTTTAATTTTATTATTAGGTTTAATTAATTTTGCAACAGATGTATTATCTTCATAGTTATCATATGTACGTAACATATCATTTTTAGATACATGATTTATTTTATTTAGTACATCTTTAGTTAAATCATCTATATTTTCGTCCATTGATTTTTTAAATTCTAATAAATGTGAATATGTACTTAATTGTTCTTTTAATTTACGTTGCTTCTCAAAATGATAATACACATTACCTGGTAATTTGTAGTTATCTATTTCAAAACAATGTTGTTTTATTTCCGGACTTTTATTTTTACTAACAGTACATATATTATAAAAGGTATCATAATCAAAATCAAGAATAGATTGATCATAATTTAGACAATCAAATGCGGGAGCTATATTATCAATAAATTCTTTATCAGCCGATACCCAAACATTACCTACTCTATGAAATATATATCTCTTACCTTCAGTATATAATATACAATAATTTAATGGAATGATTTTATTACCAAATCTAGTTAAATTAATTTTGCGAATATCGATAATTTTATCTTTAATTTCTTTGTTTCTATTATTTAAAATGTCTAACATATTATAATAATCATCATCTTTGTCGTTCACCATATCGTTTAACCTAGTTATTTCAGAATTTATTTCTTTATCGGTTAAATATGGTAGTAAATAAGATACATTCTTAAATATTTTTGTATTGTATACATTTTCATCTTCTGCATTTGAAATTACTTCATCTTTGTGAGTTACATTTTTATTTATTTCCATTAGGGTATCGTGATATGCATTTAACAATATGAGTGTATTATCAAATTCAACATCTACATAAGTTGTAGTATGATTATCTGCTAAAACTTCTTTTAGTTCTTTATAAATTTTACTTATTTTAACATTATTACAGTTTTGTATAAAAAATTTGTATCTTTTTCTATTAGATTCATAAGTATTTTTTAATTCTTCAAATTGCTGTGTGATATAATGGATAGTTTCTTGATTAATATCATAAATAGATTTATTTTTTATCTCTTCATCTAATATAGATTTAATTTGTAATAAATTATTTAATTTCATAATATTATTTAATTCTGATCCATTAAACAGTTTATCATTTTTTTGATATAAAATATTAAGAGGTGCTAGTTCATTTTTATAATTAGTTAAAATATTGATTGAAACATTTTTAAATTTATTGGATTCTATATATTTGGTAAATAATTGTTTGGGAATATCATAGAATTGTGTAAAGATGTTATTGTTACTTAGTTTTAAAAAAAACGTATAAATTAAATTATAAAACTCAGTTTTAGATAGTGTACTAGGTGGATTTATTTTTAATACAATTTTACAGAAACGAATCATAAATTCAACATTTTCATATTCATTAAATAAATTTAATATAGATAATTTAAATAAACTTTCTTTTTCTTCTTCTGAAATTGAACTTTTCTTTAATTCAATAATTTTAATATATAATTTATTATATATATCGTTAAATATAGATGAAATATTTTTATCGTCTAAATATTTGACTTTCAAATAGTGATTGCATTTAATAATATTATCTATATTAGAATTAACTTGTAATGTATTTAAAGCTAGTTTATTTAAATCATTAAATTCTAATCCATATCTATTGATAATTGCATCAATTTCTTTAATAGAAGTACACTTACTAAGTGATTCTTTTTCAATTAAAAGTATATCACCTATAGATGGTAATAAATGAGGTATTATTATTTCATTATATTCTTTTGAAGAAATTACTCTTTTATTTTCTTCAGGGTTAAATAAGACTATATAATCTTTTGTATTATCGTAATTATCGTAACTAAAATCATTATAATTATTAATAATAACTACGTTATCATTATCTGTATTAATTTGTTGAGAAAATATATTAAGACTATTAGAATATAACTTAGGATATGTTTTTGTAGTATGATCTACATACTCATTTGCATGAATGATACGCTGTTCTTTAAAATAAGGACTTTGAATATATATACCCGATATTAATAGGGATTCCCCTTCAAATATACATTTTTGAGTAGGTGGTATAGATTGTACTTTTAATAATTCACTTACTTTATCATTGTTATAATAAAAGTTATCGCCGGTCTTATTTGTACCATTACATATTACTATTTTTGATTTAACAGTACCTTTTTTATCAGATATAAATATATTATCATAATGATCTTCTAATATATATTGTGATTTTACAGTTTTACGTTTAGATATGTAAATGGGTATTTCTTTGATACCCTTTGATTTATTTGAGATATCTAATGTTACACATTTATTATCTAAAGTACAATTACGATATACTGTTGTTTCGTATGGTATAGTGGTTTTATAGTATGGAACTTTTATGTTCATATCATCAAGTTCTAAAAAATTAAGATGGATTGGATCAAAAGGCGTATCATCTATACTACCTCCGTTATATAAATCTTTAATACGGTCTCTATATTTATAATTTGCATTTTGTCCGGAATTTGAGTATAATTTATTATTTAATTCATACGTAATCTTTAATTCATCAGTAAAATTTAAAAAATTAAATTTTTGATATATTTCGTTATTTGTATCTATATCTATATTAACATCATACATCTTTTGTTTATCTAGTACAATAGGATAAAGATTTGTATCCGAGTATTTATTATTTAATATTTTATCTAAAAAAGGCTTATGACTAAGATTTGTATTATATGATTTATTTTCTTCTACATTGTTAATTAAGTTTACAAAATATTCACTTGATTTATATAACTTAGTAGGTATTATTTTATCATATAAATCACTTAATAACTCATATACCCTGTCCTTTTTCTCACTATCTGTTAATTTTTGTTCATATTTGTTTAGTTCTATATTTATTTCGGAAGTATAATATTGTTCGGTTTTAATTATTTCAGATAAGTGACTCACCATATCATCTTGTAAGGAAATATGTCCATGAGACTTAATATCATCTATGTAAACAGGCTTGTTTATAGAAATTATAGATTTAGATGGATCTTCATCTTTATCTTTATTATCTCGGTATACTATTTTAGATATTTTTTCAGTGTTTTTAATCTGATTTACTATAGAAGAACTATCTGTTATTTTGATATTAATTATTTTTCCATCCGATATTTTTTTAAAAACTACTTTTTTAGAATTATTTATAATAACTGTAAATTTAATAGCTTTTTCATCCGAATCTATATAGTATATATCGACTTGGTCTTGTTTTTTGAGAGTGGATATTTGTTTTATAATATCTTTATTATCTAAATTAAAGTTAAATATATTAGACATTTCTATAATAATAATATATTTTTTTTGTATTTACTATATTTATTACTTGCTTAAAGAATAAAACAATAATATATAATATATGATTTATACACATCCTTTAGTAAATTATTTTAATAGTAATAATGATAATGAAATATTGTTACAAGAACTAAAAAAGCATAATATTATATATAAAAAACAAGGTGATTTATGTATATTTAAATATACTGATAAATCTAAACATGGTACTATATTAAATAGATTCTGTAGAGGAGTTATAATAAATTTAAATACAAATCAATTACTATGTAGTTCTATAGATGGAGACATATCTTATGAAGACTTTAAAGATAATGTGCCTTTAAAATATTGTGTTATCGAAGAAAATATAGATGGAACTTTGTTAAATGCCTATTATTATAATAATAGATGGAATATATCAACAAAATTCTCTATAGATGCACACGATTCTCGCTTTAGAGGAGATAAAACATTTAGACAATTATTTGATAAATATATAAATTTAAATAAACTTTCATTGGATACTAAATATACATATAGTTTTGTATTAAAAAAAAATGACTATACTTTATATAATAAAGATGAAAAATCTGAAATATTTCATATAGAATCTACTAATAATATTAATGGTGAAAAAATATCAATTAATTTAGGTATATCAAAACCTAAAATTCTATACTATAATAATTATAATGAAATAATGGATATTAATAGTTATGATGACTTAAGCAATTATTTAAATAATTTAAATTGGAATAATAAAGGTTATATGCTATATTCAAGGGATCGTAAATTTAGATGCAGTTTGGTAAATCCTAATTATTTAAAAGTACAAAGCTTATTAGAAGATCAAAATGATATAAATTTTATATGTTTTAAAAGCTATTATTATAAAAAAAATAAAGATGAAATTTTAAAATATTTTCCAGAATATGTAGATAATTATATAAATGTAACTAAATTATTTGAAAGATTACTTACATACACGTTAAATCTATATAAAGATATAAAGTGTTTCCATAAAAAAAGAGAAATCCCTATACATTTAGAAAAATCTATAAGAAAAATACATCAAATTTATAAAGAAAACGTCATAAATAATCCTTCATTTAGAATAGAAAGATTAGACGTTAAAGATTATTTTTTATCATTAGATGTTAACCTACTATATACTTTAATCAATCAATATTAACTAACTATTATCATAATTAGTTGATATTAATATAATAAATATTTTTAGATTAATAATACTATTAAACGTAATTAGAATTTTTAGATAAATGTTTATCTGTATCCTGGATTACGAATAGAGGATTTTTGATGTCTGATTTTTCAGTAAATTCTTTTAAAAATGTTTCAAATAAACCTAATACATAATTTATATTTTTTATAAAAACTATACTAATAAACATTTTATTTAAGTTAATTTCTTTAATAGATTTATTAATAGAATTGCCTATTGTCTTTTGTAGAAAATCTATTATATATTCCGGGGTAATTGTATCTTTTAATACGAATTTAAATTCAATGTTTTCAATAGTAGGATGTGGCATCACATATCCAGCAATTTTAAAAGGTTTATCCGTATCATCTATGTCTGATGAAACGTAATTTTCTACTATATAATACTTTAATATATTACCTATAGTATGATTTTCATTTTCAATTTTAATAACATATAATTCATTGTGATCTAAAATTCTATTAATTGAAATATTATCAGATACTTTAATACCATGTACGTCATCTATATCTAAAGTAAAATTACTTCTTATATCTTTTAGTGTTAACATTAAAGAATGAATTGAGTCTACTATAATTTGACTAGAATCCATAAAACCAATACTTTCTATAGAAAATACAAAGTGATTTGCTTTACCGGATTCATTTTTAATATACACTCTATCTTTATCTAATAAATCATAACTTGATCTTAATTTACTAATATCTTGTTCTGTATATTCTGTTAGATTTTTGTTTATTCTTTCCTCTTGTAAATGTTTTATTTTTAAACTAAAATTAGATTCAACTTCTGTTTCGTTACATTTAAAATAATAAGATACTGTACCAGTGGGATCGTTTCTAGTTTTACCTATTCCAATAGTGGGTGTACATTCAATTTTTAACTGTTCCGCTTCAGTATCATTAATTAGATTACATTTTAATTTATTAATTAATATAAATTCATTAGTATATGGATCAGGTTTAAAGTATTTACTAATATCTAATTCCGTATCTCCTAATCTAGCTATAAAATCATTAGTTGTAACATCTAATAAGGTATCAGTGTTTCTTCTATGTATCTGATCATTATTGTTTGTAATATCAATAGTAAATGTAGGAACAGTATTTGTATCTAAAAATTTCCATTCACGTGAATTTGTAGTATAATTATAGTTAGTACTAATTTTTAATGAATCATCCGAAGCCATATTAATAGGTATTAAAGATAATCTATGAGAAACAAATTCATTATGTAAAGAAGATGTATTTTTTGTTATTTTAATACTATTTAAACTAGTATCATTATGATAAGTATCGTCGAATGTAACAGTTGGACATTTTGAACTACATATTCTTCGTAAACAATTTACAAATGCGGTCGATGCATCAGTTATTTCAAAATTTGTACGAAGTTTTTTTTCATTAAATTCTATAATATTCATGTTATTATATGAGTATACTAAATTTTTAAATATTATCAAATTTATTTAAATTAATTATTCTTTAATATTAATATTTATAAGTTTATATCCTATTAAAAAATATGTATAATTAATATAAAATGTCAAAACCGGTATTATTTTATTCGAGAAATAATGAAAATTGTATTCAATTATGGAAATATTTACAATCCTCTAATAATTTAGATATTTTTATTAAAATTTGTGTAGATAATAATACAAAAATCCCTAGTATGGTTAATACAGTTCCTTCTATATATATCAAAGACCGTCCTTTAATATACGGACAAGCTATAAAAATGTATTTAGATGGAAATATATCTAACAATGCATCTGTTGTAAATAATGAATCAAATAATTCAAATTTGGATACTCCTCCTAATATTGAATCTTCTACTAATAATCTAAATGGAATTTTAGATTATAACACAATTGAGATGGGATCCGCATATTCAGATAAATATTCATTTATTCAGGAAAATCCTTCTCCAATGGATAACCAATATCAATTTATAAATAAAATGTCAAATAATAGTATTACATCCCATATAAATGCTTCCAATTCAGATGTTGGAAATTTAGAAATTAATGCTCGATTAGAAAAATTACAAAAAGAAAGGAATAATTTTTAATATTTAAATTGTTATGTAAAATAATTTAAAGATTATATTAATTATGTTAAAATAATATAAAGATTATATTATTTATATATTCATTATATATTAATGAATTCGACATTATCAGTATTTTGTAATCAATTACATAATTTTAACAAAACATTATCAGATAGATTTCCAGAAAACAAAGATTTGAGTTTATGTTTAACTGCAATAGAAACCCTTAAATCCTCAAATTCAAAAAAATTGATAGAAATCTATGTTTTATATATCTATAAATATAAATCCGATGTAATGAATAAAAATGAAAAGTTTTTATTAGAAACCAATTTTTTAGATAATTATAGAGAAATGTCTGATATTGATTATCAAATTATGAACAATTTAAAATTAAATTGGAAATCTTTAGATGATAATGAAAAAGAATCTATATGGAAGTATTTACAAGTTTTAATGAAATTAGTTGATAAATATTTAAGTGAAACATTAAAATAATTATATATCTATTTAAAGTTTGATAGTATTAATAATTAAATATGAGTAAATTCAATGATAATCTTAAAGAATTATTAGATCAAATTAAGAATCTGTATCCGAATCAGGCAAATGCAATTGATGATTATTATATCTTTGATAACGATAATAATACACATATATATGTAAATGAGTTCTATAAAAACTGTAATAAATTGGGATATGATATAGGATCTAAAAATGAAATTATTTTTTCAGAAGATATTACTATTATAAATAAGGTAAATTTTTATGAGATATGGAATTCACCCATATTGACGGATGAATATAAGGAAAATATATGGAAACATATTCATACTATGTATATATTAGCATATGAATATATAAAAAAG
>MDSY01140247.1_pt1 | contig 21655 bp, 29 predicted proteins | sample 811131 | NCBI WGS metagenome assembly MDSY01 (sample SAMN05326643, study PRJNA326480) | marine metagenome | isolation source: seawater | place: Atlantic Ocean: South West | collected 2010 | reverse complement strand
TAAAATAATAATCTTATCTAATATCCAAAGCCCTATAAGTATTGATAGCTTTTTGTCTATGTTAAATTTATCTTTCATGTTCTATTTTTTAATTAATATCCATGCTACAATATATATTATTAGACTGTAAGGCACCAAAAAGAATAAAATTCGCCATCCTAAAGGTGAGGTGTCTGACCATTCGGCTAATCCTCCACAAACTCCGCCAATGTATCTGTTTGATGTACTTCTTCTTAGTTTATTCATTTAGTTTTAAACGTGTTATGATTTCTTCAAAATGTTTATGCATACTCATTCCACTATACCAGCCTTTATTTTTCCAAGTATCACATTGACCTGATTTAGTTTTTTCAAATATCTCTACTGCATGATCATGATTATAAAGACATAGCTCGCTTGTTTTACGATCAGTATATGCTATCCAAATATTTTTACCAGAGTACTTGCGATCTAAAGTTGCCCTTGATCCTTTTAACTGAATTGAATATGGTGTAGCTGTATCTATATGATATGCTATCATGTCAGCACCATGCTTATCTGCTGTGATCTGAGAGCATGCAAAGCCGTATTCTACGAGAACTGCTGCAGTTTTAGCAAAATTATAGACTTCTTGTTCTTTTCCTCCAAGTTTGTTATAATTAACTCTTTCTTTAAATAGTTCTTTCATTAGTGTTCTTTTTTAATTGCGTGCCATTCTCTAGCAAACCAGCACATTATTTTTTGTTCTTTCTTGAGCATTCTCTTTGAGATCGCGATAGCATACTGTAAACCTGAATTTACGTTATCGTGATGTAGCTCTGACTCGAATTGTTCTATCAATTCGGTGATCGGTGTTTTAATTTTGTTTTCCATATAAGTATAATTACACACTTTATGGTAAATTTACATTTATATCAAACAAATTATCACCCATCGTTTTGGAATACCTTCAAAATAATAAATAGCTTTGCCGTATTTGTTCTTATATCTTAGAGTATTTCCATCTAAATAATAAAGCGCCTCACCATATATGTTCTTACTTCTGATTGTATTATTATCAAAATAATAAACATGTGCTCCATAATTATTTTTATACTTTACAGTATTGCCGTCTAAATAATAGATTGCATTACCATATGAATTTTTGGTTTTAATAGTACCATGATCGTTGTATAATAATGCTTCACCATACATGTTTTTAGATTTTAGTATATTACCATCAACATATACAATGACATCACCATATGTGTTTTTAGATTTTACCGATTGGGCATTTACTAAATTACATGTAAATAATGCAAGTATTATAAAAGCAATTGATCTCATTTAAAACATTTTTGCAACGTTAGTAATTAGTAATACTAAATAGAGTGACATTGCAGTAAATAATACAATATCTACTGAGTCTACTTTTTTAATAATTGTTTTGATTTTTTCCATTTTTATTTAATTAAAATATATAAATTCTATACATGCAACGTGGTTTTTGAGATCATCATCTTCAAATTGAACATATGCTGAATCAGGATCAGAAAGATTGACGATGGCAATAACCTCGTCAACCACATCTTTTCCAAAAATGTCTACAGCTTCCAAAAACCTTTCATTAAGTGTCATGTTACGAAAGTATTGATAAGTTATCTAATTGATTAAGAGATTCCGAAAAGTCTACACCTGCAATTTGAGTACACACATAAGGTTTGTCCCATTTACCAATATGGACCCAAGTATAATAATCAGGTACATGACCATAGTCAGAGTCTTCAAAGCCTTCACCTATACCATCATTAAGAATAGGCATAATAACCTCCATTAGGTCAGCATATTCAGGATGAGAAACATGATCTTCAAGATCTCTGTCCCATCTCTCTTCTCTATAATCCATATAAGGATTTAGTTGTTCATAAGTAGTTCCGTGCAACGCACTAGGACCTCTCATGATAGCTACTTTAATACCACTATAGTGTTCAGTAGTAATAGATAATTTGTACTCAGGAAGAGCGGCTTTAAGAGCTTTTCTTTTGGCTTTAACTTGTTCTTTTGTAATGTAAGGCATAATTGTTTTTTTAGTTAATAATTTAATTACTCTACTAATATACCAAAAAAAAGCCAAATAAAAAAATATTTGGCTGATTATTTTCAAAAAAGTTTAAAGTATTTTTCCGAGTATCTTTAATTTGAGCTCATCCCATCTAGAAAGAGGTCCTGACCACATTTTTCTATCGTCTAACTTTTCCCACTGTTTATACATATAATCTCTAAGAAATAAGAAATCCCAATTGTCAATAGTAAAGTGTTTAACTTCTGCTCCGTTAGGAAGTCTAAATTCAAATGCCAATAATGATCTTGTTTTAAAATTATGAACAACTTCTAACAAAGTAAAGCCCCAACAGCGGTCTCCGTCGTGAAGAAATATGTCTAATAGATTAATCTTCAGGTTCCACTTGTGTGTCTTCCATTCTATCTTTTGTAATATTTTCATCTTTGTTTAATTTTTTAAGTTTCTTACTTGGTACATTCCACATCTCGTCCCAAAATATCATGTCATCGTCCATTTTCTACCAAATAAGTAAGTTCACATTCTGGATCATCTATTACTTGAACTATCTTAGGTTTCTTAGATCCATTTGATTCTAGGATCTCACAGGTTCTATCGTATGCACTTGCGAGTATACAACCATTGATCCCAGAACTAAGATCACCTGGAACATCTAGTATGTTCTCTATGTGTTTGTAAATAAAATCGTCTTTTTTCATTATTATTTGAGACTAGGTTTTAAAACTTTAATGCTTTTGACATCGGGATTTTTTAATGTGGCTTCTGCATAAAATTCAGGGTATTTTATATTACTATAACATCTAACTTCTCCTGTGTGATATGTTGTTTCCATGTCCCATCCTCCTGGTATTAAGCTTTCTGGATTTGTTCTGTATTGATCACTAACGTAAAATCTAGTATTTTTTGATTCTTCTAGCATGTAAAAAAATTATAAATGTTTGACCATATCATAGATGCTACTAATAATATAACAGCCCATGTAATAATAAGTGTCCAATTTGTTTTTGCTTTTTTATTCATAATCTTCTAAGTCTTCTAAACCTCTAACTCTTTTGTGATTAAATGCCGGTTCTTGATTACGTTCTCTTTTCTTTTTAAAGTTAAGTTTACGTTTACGATCTTCGGGACTAATGTCCTCACGTGGTGTGTTACGCTTCTTCATAATAATTAAATTAATCTATATTGCTTGTTGTATTATCTTCACACCAGATCGGTGGAGTAGTTGTCCAATTAGGATCGTTAAAATATGGATTTGGTGTATACATTGGAATATTAATTCCTTCGTTCTTTAAAAGAACTACCGCTTCTTCAGCTGTAATTTTCTTTTCGTCAAGAAGTCTTTGTACAATACTTGATTTTGTCATATAAATTAATATTAATTTCCCATTTGATAATCTGCAGGAGGCAATTCATCTAATAAACTACCAACTGGATCTACTTTACTAAACTCGTAATTTGGTTTAATAAATTCATTTAATGCTTTACCTTGAGATTTTGCTCCTTCAAATAATAAAAAGTCTTCTAGTGTAACTGCTTCATAGATATATGTAGCATGGTTAAAATGAACTGTTAGTTCTTTTGTCGTAAAATTATACGCTGCATGCGTTAATGTTGAAGAGTCGTAATATGAAAGTGTCGATGTTCGCATTTTTGTTTGTTTAGACTTTATACTCTAATGTGTATAAAAGGTTTCACAAACTAATAGCTTATCCTAATTCATCAGGCATATTACTAACCTTAACACCTGTAGAGACAAGTGCCTTTCTAAGTGAATTAACTGCAGATACAACTTGTGCAGAATCTCCACCACCACCTCCAGTAATACCTCTACCGAATGCTCCAATTGCACCACCTACGGCACCTGCTGCACTTTCAAGTATGGTAGCGTTTTCAGCATTACCTTCGCTTACTGTTGTTTTGAATTTCTCTATCATCTCTGCTAAATTTTCTAAAGCTTTTTCTAATGATTCACCCATTGCAGCTAATATATCGTCTGGACTATCTTGACTTGAAAGAACTGCAAGTGCTTCAAACATTTGTCTAGATTCTTTAAGTTTTGTAAGATCCATTGAATTAATAGCGTTAGCAACTTCAGGGAAAGATTTAGCATTAGCTGTCATATTTCTACCAATAGATCTCCACAAGAATGCTTGAGCGGTGTAACCTGCAATTGGTCTTATTTTACTAACAGGACCAATAAACATATTCTTCATAACAGTTGCTTTAAAAGGATCAAGACTATTGATTGATGATGAAATCTTAGGAATAGCATCACCCATGCGTGAGAATGTTTTACCTATAACAATATACATTTTTGTTTTTGCTTCAGTTTGACCTGGGAATATTGTAGTTCCTCCTATTAATCTAACAAATGAACTCATCTGTTCTACTGATAATGTGTTAATAGCTGCAGTCATTTTTGGAATTGCTCCAGACATTTTACCATATGCAGTACTAAGACCTTTCAACATCATAAGTTTTGGCATTAAAGTTTCAGGTGTTGAGTCACCACCGAAAACACTCATAAATGCTTTACCTTGCTTAGCTTGAAAACTATTTACAGCAGCTACTATTTTAGGTATGGCAGTACTAAATATATTATAATTATAACCTAATGCATTTATCATTCTAATCGCAGTCTCTATCTCTGATTGTGACTTTTCTCCGCCAGCTTCAGTAATAGCCTGAATCATTGCCTTAACTTTTTCTCTAACTTCTTCTGCGTTCTTAACATCTTTAACAATATTTGCTGCATCCTTTGCGGCTCCTGCTAATTTTCTAAATGGATCTGCTATCTTTTCAACTAATTTAATACCTTTTTCAAACTTAGTAGGTTTCCAGAATTTCCATCCTCTACCCTTAGCACCTTCGCTACCACCGATAGTAGTAAATACGTTTGTTAATGCTTTAATTAGCATCTGTGCGTTACTTTCAATCTTAGGTACAATTTTATCTAAATTATCAATACTATAATATCCAGTGGCTTTACCTTCAGCATCATATCCTTTAGCAAATTTTAAATTAGCCATGTCTTGAACACCAGTTGCTAAATTCTTAAGAGGCATACCCATACCTGTTACGAGATCGATACCTTTTTGTATTGTAGACTTTCCTCCCCACCAACTACGTTTAGCATTAGGATCGTTACCTACTGCTGCAAAGGTACCTGATAGTGCTGTTATTAAAGTCTTAGTGTTTTCAGTAACTGTTTCTGCATGCTTTAAATTGAATTTTTCAAAGCCATTTGGTTTACCAGTTTCTGGATCAAAACCTGTTGGCATTTTAAGCATTGCCATGGCTTGTACACCCATTGCTATACCTGTTAACGCTTCACCCATACCTTGTACAGAAGAAATACCATCTGCAACTGGATTAGATTCACCTCCACCAAATATAGAAGCTAAAAGTCCTTTTTTACCACCGCCTGGTAATTTAATTTGTTCTCCGGTTTCTGGATCTGTTATTGTAAGACCTCTACCTATCATAGCAAATGGAACTGCTAATGAACCGATCATAGTTACTGTATTTTCAATAACTGTTTTCCAAATATCTCCGGATAATGTTTCATATCCTGTAGCATTACCTTCTTTATCAAATCCTGTTGGGAATTTAAGACTAGCCATATTAGAAACGCCTTTAGCAATTCCGGTTAATGCAGCTCCCATACCATGTACAGAAGAAATACCCATAGCTACTGGATTACTACCACCTAAGCCAAAGAAACCACCTCCACCACCGGTGAATTTAATGTCTGTCATCTTCCCGGTCATTGGATCCTTAACAGAAAGTGTTCCACCGCCACCTATTAAATTAAAAGGAACTGCTAATGAACCAATCATAAATGCTATATTCTCAGCCAATTTAGGTAAATCAGCTTTCTCAGCAACCTTTTGGAATTTACCAACACCAACACCTATAGATATTAATGCGAGACCTGCAGTTAACATTGCTCCTGCTCCAAGTATAATACCTGCTGCACGCCATGGCCACATACTAAATGAGTCGCCAATTGTATTTAGTAAAACAGATAAGTTTGATCCATCACCTGAAGGTGCAGGAGCTAATAACTTTTTACTCTTGTTTAATACTGCTCCCATTGCTGCAGTACCACCTGCGATTGCTATCATCGCTACACCTGCAACTAACATAGCTGCTGCACCCGCTAAAATAAACGGAGCTGCTAAACCAAATAAACCAAATTCTATACCTAACATTGCTATTAAAGCTCCTATTTGGCCTATAAGTGTCCAACCTCCTTTTTCTAAAGGTTTGGCAATCATTCTTACTGCAAGTGCTATTAATATAATAGAAACACCAGCTAATATCATTGCAACTGCACCTGATTGAATCAAACTTGCGCCTAATCCTATTAATGCAAATGCTGCTCCAACTCCAGCTATAACTAAAAGTGGTTTAAATGATTCAAGTGTCATTTCACCTGGTGGAATTAATGCATTTAATATTATAAACGAGAGTGCTACAACTATTATCGCTAATGAAGCCCATAATAAAGCTTTTGCTCCTGTCATAATTGGTTTTTGCATTAATCCTATTACCATAAATGTTCCACCAATAATAGCTAACATTTTAATAGCAGCCCATATCGTGGCCATATCTGGAATTAAATACTTAAATATTGCAAATGCTAATCCTAAACCAACAATAGCAATACCTGCCATAGCGATTGCCATGATACCTTCTTTCATGCTTTTGTCGATTCCCATTTTATCTAGGAACCAGAACATTAATCCCATTACTAATATGATACCTAATGCCCATACTGCGCCCATCATTGCTTGTGGCATTATTAATTGAACTAATGCGAATGAAATAGCCATGGCTAATATACCAAGTCCTAACATCATCATTCCTGTTCCGAATTCTTTTAACCTCTTACCGTCTAATATACCTAATACATCAAGTAATTTTAAAGTTATACCTATTATGCCTAATATAATTGCTACACCAATAGCACCTTTTAATGCTGGTCCTATAAATAAAGATATTAATGCCATTGATCCTGCGAAAACTAAAAGAGCTAAACCTACTTTTTTAAGTTGTGCAAGTGCTTTTAGTTTCTTTTTATCTAATATTTTGGCCACTAACATCACTGCACCAATTGTCGCAAAAAGAGCTATCGCTATTAAGGGCGATGCCATTGCTGTTATTATTAAAAGTGGAATTGAAAGTGCCATATACCCTGCGAATGCGAATATAGACTTACCGACCTCTCCGAGTTTTGATAAAGCGCCAGCAATGCCTTCCATTGCCTTAGCCTTTTTCTCACCATCAGGTCCTAATTTGTTAAGTGCTTCTACTATATAACCTAAACCTGTACCTATTGGTTTTAGTGTAGGTGCCATGATTGCCATGGCCATAGCTTCTTTAATGCTTGTCTTATTACCACCGCCACTGGATTTACCAGAAGCCATGCCTTCTAATACCGTAACAAGAGCATCTATTCTCGAATACAAATCTCCACCAACACTAACCGATGCTGCGGTTAATTTTGATGACTCATTGAGTTCTTCTATTGCTTTGCTTTGAGCGCCCATTCTATCAAAGGCACTTTTCATAAAATTTAAGTTCAAGTCTTAGAGAAATATTTTTTAAGTATGAAGCGTGCTGATCAATGGACCAGCACGCCGTCTCTCATACTATATATCTTTACAATTTCGGCATCTTAAAAGTAGGTGCTTTCATTGAAGGAACTTTGGGCATCTTAGGAGAAGTCTGCGATCTCATAGCAGCTGATTGCTTCTCCTGTTGTTCTGATTGTTCCGATGTTTGTTTATTCTTAGCTTTAATGTACTCTTGCAGATTTTGAACATAATACCAATACTCATAGTAGTACATTTCTTCAATCTCCGAGGGTTGCATTCTAAGATGTATACCCAGGTAGAACTTAGTCTTAAAGTAATTCTGCAGAGAGATCTGAAATAATGAAAAGACTTTTGATGCCACCTGGGAAATCAAGAGGGGCTGTTGCGATCTCCCCATCGATTTCTAATTCCAAATTTGTTTGTACACCAATTCTCATTTTTTCAGCCAATCTATAAACTATCATATATTTCCTGTCATCCCATCCTTTGTATTCAACTTCTAGTTGAAATATTTTAGGAAGAGATAATCCTCTCCAATCAGATACAATATAAGGTAGAACTTGAATAAATGCTTTATCTAATTCTACTTCTTTTTCTTGTCTGTCTTGTAAATATGAAGTTACTTCTTCCATAACACCAATTGTTGGTGGCTTCATTCTAATTTCACCAGCAGATCTAGTTTGAATAACATAAATTCTTTCAGCAGAATTGTAATATTTTTCAATTTCTGGTTCAATTATAGTGGGTATTAAGTTTTTAGTTGCTAATTCAATATCAACTGTCTTTCTACCTTTTTTAGTTTTACCCTTAAGTATCAACTTATTTTCTGGTTCTGGAAAAGTTAAATCTCTAATACTTAAAAGAAGTACAATTCTATCTTCTTCTAAAATATCTTTATAAGATAATCTTTTATCTCCTGACATGATCTGTGCACAGGATTCTACAATAGCATTTAACTTTTCTTCCATGTCGATATAATTATTATCGTCCATAGTAGAGAAGTGTCTGATCTCTGCAGCCTTTGCAGATCTAATCTTAATGATTGTATCAGCAGGATAGAATTTACCCTTTGAAGGTAGATTATCTAAGTTCTCGACATGCCATCCTAATAAATCATCAGATGGTGCAGCTTTCGGGGGATTGAATGATCCCATATTAACTTTACCTAATCCTTGATTGTCGATGACAGCTTCCATATTGGAAACGTCTTCTGTTGATTCTGGAAGTGCAGATCTATTAATAGCGTCTTTTGACTCTAAAGCCTTTTTAGCTGCTGCTTCTTTTTTGTTGTTTTCGTCACTCATGTTATTTGTCTTTTAGGTTTTTCAGTGTTTGTTTTAATATTGATTTTTGATCGGGTGTTTTTAAAGCTAATTCTCTTTGAATTAGATCTCTTATCCAGGCACTTACTGAGACTGGTCGAGTTTCTGTTTCTAAAGCTTCATTTAAAATAACCCGATTAACCTCTCTTACTTCGGCCTCTGTTAGAAGTACTTGGAGCTTTTTGGTTAATTTGTTGTTATTCATAATATTTTGATATGTTAATAATATAATATATTTTCTGTGCAAAATAAAAGGAGAAGATACAGAAGCATCCTCTCCTTTAAATTTATCTTAGTTTAGTTCTTCAGCCCAAACATCAGCTCTCCAAGTGATCTCTAATGTCTGTGGATCCGCAGTTTCATAGTTTAATTCACCTGTGAAACCAACTCCTGAAGTAATGAAACAATCATCAAGTGTTACCTTTCTGTAAATGTCTCCTTCTCTGTTGAATTGTACTATTACAATTGTACCTACGTAATTCTTTTTAAGACCTAATTCACCCGTTTCTGGATTATATTGAGATCTGTACCATTGTCTTATAGTTTTATATAAGTACGCTTGGTTAGAATCGTTTAAGTTTAATGTAAAGTTAACTGTTACGTCGACCGCAGTTCCGTCAGGCATACCAGCAAATGATCTGGTAGCAAACTTATACTTTTGTTCAACCGCAGCTACTTCTCTGTGTAGAGTATCAAGTCCTGAGATAGAGTTAATGTGCTGTAATAACATTCCTTGTCCTGTTACACCGTCTGGTGGTAAGATTGTTACTTCGAACAGGTTAGCCTGTACAGCTTCAAAATTTCTACCTTTCTTTTGAGTTTGATCCTCTGAATAATGTGGTAAAGCCATAATTTTTATCTTTGTTTATTTTATATATCTAGTTTTCTTATGCAAAGTTACCGGTTGCGATTTCTCCTGTATTCAAGATTGTTACTCTCGATACTAAGATTTCAAGACCTTTAACTGGTTCAACGTAAGTATCTAAAATACCCATGTTGTTGTCAATAACTTCGTTAGTGTTGTTAGTTCCGTCCATGATGTTTCTATAATCGAATACACCTTGGTCTTTCTTAACTGACTCCAAAAAGTTATCTGCTAAAGTTTTAATTTCTAATCTAGTTTGAGCAGTATTAAACTCGAACAGGTAGTTCTTCAATATCTCAGCTAAACCATCTTCAATGAAGATCATTGCTTCTCTTACGTGTGCAGAAGATAATGCTGATTGAATTCCTTGCTGTGCAGTTTTGTTACCTTTAATTGTAAGACCAACGCCTCTTTCGAATACGATTGGGTTATAACCAAATGGCTCAAGTACGTCTCTGTCATTCTTATCGAATGCAAATTCTAAACCTTGTACACCTGTACCACCTACAACACCTCTTCTAGGTCCTGCTATGATTGACCATGGCAATGCGCTTGTATACTTATCAATGTAGTTGTTAGATACGTAAGCAGCTGGTGGAATCACCAATACTTTACCGTTCTCAAGTACATTTAAACCAGGACCATAATAGAATCCGTAGTTAGCACCTTCATTGATTGAAGGAAGTGTATACAATAATGATGGACTTAAATCTAAGTTACCACCAGTTGCTACTGTGTTAACATCAAATGCTCCAGACTGAGTGTTTAAGAATGAAGGGTTTGTTGATTTCTTCAATTCTTTAACCATCGGTGCATTTAATATAGCTGATGCGTTTTGTCTTTCTTTACAAAGAAGTGTTAATTCTTCTTTATTTAAGATAGTTGCATCTTCTAATGATCCGAATGTATCAACTACATATCTGAATGTGATATTATCTTTATCAACTAAAGCATTACCTAAACCAGTACCTGGCTTAATCGCTGACATTAATTCTGCAATCTTCTTAGGCGTATGTGTTGCTCCGTTTAATGGGAACATAGTATAATGGTCTGTAGCTTCTTCATATCTTTTAAGTACGTGACCAGGTCTTATATTACCAACGTCTCTGTGTACTGTTAATTTATACTTAGTAGTTGTTCCATCGACTTCTTTAACTTTTCTTAATATTTTAGCTAATTTTCCAGTTGCAGTTGGCATATACATTCCAACTTTAACAGTTGACCAGTCAAAATCTTCAGCACCGTTTTTAGAGAAAACGATATTACCTGCTAGTTGATCATCAAATGACCAACCTGAAGTTGAGTCTGGTAAAATAACCGCTCTATCATTAGGATTAATTACAGATACCGAAATAGTATCAGTTACTTTTCTAACAAAAGATTGTAAAGATGTTATTACTAGACCGTCATAGTTTTGAGAAAATGCCTGTCCACCTGCTGGTGAGATTCTAATTTGATCTCCGTTAATTCCGTAAGCTACATCTACGCCTGCTATAGAAACATATTCTCCGTTTGAAGCGCTTTCTAAGAAAGCAGATGCTAATGTAGCACCTTGTACCCATACATTACTATCAATGATTATTGAACCGTCAGTATCGACTATCATGTTTGCTGCAGTTGCCCACGTTGATGGTGCAACGTTTTGTGGATCGCCGTCATATGATTCATGAGATGCTTTATCGAATGATCCTGCATCTGTAGTTAATATTGTAGCATTACCGTTACCGTCATTTTGAACTCCTGATATTCTTAACCATTCGTCACTTACTGATGAATCTAAGAATTTGCCTGTTACGATATTAAGTGCTGCTAATGCAGCTACATCTTTACCTGTAACAAATAAGTTTCCATCTGCATTAACTTCTACTACTGCAGAAATTGCAGTTGGAGTAGATGTTACTGTTTGATCAACTCTGTGAGAAAGTACTTGATAATCTTGGTAGATATTAAAGTTTTCACCTACTAAATCTATTCTATCTAATGCTTCTTCATTAATTGCACAGAATAAACCAGTTCTTCTTGCTTCTAGGTTAATTAAAGTCTCAATGTATAATTGACGACCTTCGTTATCCATAAAGTCAGGAATAATTGATCCAGTGTATTGTGCTAGTAAACTAACTTCTCTTAAAGCAGCAAACTTTGCAAGCTCAGATCTTTTAAGACCTGGTGTATCAAACATTTCACCATATGTTGGGTCGTTGTTTAATGTAGCAGCATCGAATTTACCTTTGAAGATCATTACGTCTACCATGTAATCTGATACGTATTCTAATTCTTCGATTCCTTCTGGAATGTTAGCTTCACCGTACCATTCTCTAGCAGTTAAATTAAAACCGTCAGTGTTAGCAGCTTGTCTAACGATGATAGTAATAGGATCTTGCTTGATATTTACGAATGTTAATGCATTATCAGAAGTAGATTCTTCATTATTTGCAGCTTTTAACAATTTGTAGTCAGCTGGCGTCCAGAATTTATCTGTGTCGAAAACCGTACTATATTGTTTTGATAAGTTAATGTGCGTTCCGCCTTCTTGGCCTGAATTAGTTGAAGGAGATACAATTGATACAAGATCAGCTGAGTCTGCTTCAGTTAAATTTAATGCTAAGATTGGGCCTCTTGATAGAGATTCGATTGCAGATCTGTGGAAAAACATTCCTTTCTTTTCTAAAGATTTATCTACACCGCCAAAAACTGCTGTGAACTGTTCAACATCTTCAATGAATACTGGAGAGTTGTAAGGACCTTTTTTAGATCTACCTACAACTAATCTAATAGTTTCAGCTGGTATGTTAACAGTTTGTGATTTGTCAAACTCTAAGCGATATACGCCTGAGCTTTTGAACTGTTGTAATTGAGGACTTAATGCCATAATTTTTCTAGTTTATTTTTTTGTTCTTTTATTATATATCCGTTTCCGTTTAGTAAATTTATTTAAGCAGATCATAAATGTCAAACTGCAAATCTCCTTGCTCGGTATTATCTTTAAATAAGATCTTTTCCATAGCGTCGTGGATCTCAGGGTCGATGACATCTAAGAGCTCTTCAACGTAGTCAGCGTAGTCTGTTGTATTAAAGAATTCAGTCGCAGTAATGGCTGTCATTATTGTGTCGTCGTTCCCCATTTGTGCTCCATAACTTCCGTTCCTTAGAGTACCAAACAAACTTGCTTCAACGATTGTCGATTCATCCGTCAAATCTAATCTATTTATCTTGTATAATTTTGCAAAATTCTGACAGAATATTGCTTTATTATCTGTTTTTAATTTAATTCCTGGTTTTAATGTTTTACTATCATGTCTATGTTTAAATCTAACAATCATTTCCTCATCAAAATCATTTCTTTGTGGAAATACAGTTCCTAAGTATTGGAATAAGACTGTACCATATGTGTTGTATTCTACAACCATTTTTACGTTCTCTGAATTAAAGATGTCACATGCTAATGTATAAAGTACTTTAGCAAAATCTTCAATAACATGTTCATTAGATCTAAATACTGCCACTTGATTAAATTTAAAAAAGTCATACATTGCACCTGGATTGACAACGTTTGTTATTTCTTCATTATTCATAGGCTCAATTTTAAATATATTGATTACCGAATAATCACCTCCATTTCCTTCTGCAATATCTACTGAAAATAACCAGAAGTTTCCTGAATCACCACATGTTTCTACATCAAATTCAGGATCCCACCATAAAAAATCTTTAGTGTCTATGCTAATATAGTCGAATTGATCAAAGTCATGATATACATATTTCTTCATACGTTTACGCATCTTCTTCATGTCTACTGGATCTAATAGTAAATTAGAAGAACTAACAAATTCATTTCCATATTGTTTATTAAATGCTTCAATAGTACCTAAATTAGCAAGTTCTCTTTCATACCATGCGTCATCTCTGTCTGGGTGTTCCCACCAATCAACTCGCATTGAATTATATTCATTATCTCCTCGTTCTGCAGCAGCATAAATATTATAGAATTTATTAAATCCATTTGGTGTAGATGTAATTGTAATTCTTGAGACTTTAGATGAGGACAATGTAGGATATACATTTTCATAAAAAGAATTTGCAATCGATGGGTGTATGTGAGCAAACTCATCTAGGTATAAATTATGAATTGTAAATCCAATACCTGATTTTGCAGTAGTTGATTGTCCAATAAGACGACAACCATTATCACATCTTACATTCATTACATCATATTTGATAATACCGGGTTTCATAAAAAACGGTAAGTTTTCAACTACAATTTTTGCCTTATCAATAATTTCTTTTGTTGAATCTGATTTATTAGCAAGTAATAAAGTATTCTTATCTGTATTAAAAGTAACATACCATGCATTAAAAATAGAAGCTGTCACTGTTTTACCCATCTGTCTAGCTGCTAATACTATGTTAAATCTTTCTGATTGGAAATTCCTTAACATTTTCTTTTGATATTCTCTAAGCTTTACTTGTTGAATACCATCATCTGTCATTACAACTGCGTACTTCTCTGCAAAATAAACAATGTCTTGTGCACATCTAGCTAATTCAGTAACTTCTTCATCTGTATATTCAAATACAATTTGACCTTTACGTAAGAATTGTTTACCCTCATAGAATGGCATAGCTACCTTAGGTCTATAACCTTGGTCTAGTGCAAGCATAAGATCATCAACTTGTTTAGTAGACCAAACAATTCTATCTGCTGCAGCTTGCGCTGTGTCCTCTTTTGGGATCCATTTATTATCTCCTACGTAATCGCTCATTATTCTTTAGACTCTTCTATGTCAATGTCTTCTATATCTTCTTCACTGTTTGCGCCGTGTATACCCGCTTGAATTGCTGCCATCAGGTCTTTAGTACCTCTTTGTACATTTCTATCTGACGTGTCTCCGCCTGATGATTCAATTTCTGTAACATCATCTCTTTTTCTGTATATCTCAATATCTCTTGCTATTCTCTTTGTAGATTCTTCTGCAGCCATCAAGTACATTGTCTGTGATTTAATAATGTCTAGCATTGATTTTTGTAGAGTTGCTAAAACTTCAAACATTCTCGGAGCTAATTCTCCACCTTCAATTGTTTCTAATAAAGTAGTTAATGCTCTTTCACCTGCTTGTAATTGATAAATTAAGGAAGACATTGTCATTTCATCCATGGCTTTTTTAGCCTTAATGTAATCGTCTTTCTCTATAATATCTGCGTCTAAATAAAACTTCATAAGACTTTCAATAGTCTTCTTAGCTTTTTTGGCAGATGAAGCTTTTAATTCTGTATAATTTACAGGAGCTAAACTAGTTTCTCTCTGTATCATTGGTAAATCAGTTGGATCTGTTTCTACATCCATCGTATTTTCACCTATTAAAGCATCTAATTCCTTTCTGATTTCATCAGCTTGGTCTGAAATACTCTTCTTTTTATCTTCGCTCATATTATTATATTATATACTATATATCTAGTAAATCATTGTGACAAATCAATATGCCACTTACTTATCTGGCTTGATTATAGCGTCTTAGTTGGATAGAAGGTATCGCGTTGTCGATGATGTGTGCATATTGATTATCTCTAACAACATACTGTTGTAATAGATTAATATGTTGCTCATCTCCAATAACTTTATTAAATAATCTAATATTAGTTATTTCATGATTACCTGGCATTAATGACCATTTATCACTGGTTGTCCAGCCATATGGTGTAATGTTAGTTACTTTCTCAGATAGTATCGATGCCAAAGTCTCTTGTATCGTTTGACCGTTAGCATAATTACTAGCTGGATCTAATCTGTAAACATCTGCACTTAATGCGTTATACGTGTTGCTTAGATTAATAACTACACCATACCATGTTCCAACCTCTAGGTCTGATGCATAATTAAATGAATGTGTATCTTCGTTTATATTTAAAGTAATCGTAGTTTTAGATGTTTCAATATTTAATCCCTTAGAACCTGTTCTACCTTTAACTAAAGCTAAATTAGGTTTAGTTGCACTAAATGCGTTAACAGTTGGTCTAAACCAAAGAGTCATTGCCATATTCTTAGCTGAAGACAATTCAGATTTTCTAACATACAGTAATGCTTCAACTCCTATATCTTTAATGCTTGACATGTCATAACAATTTTTTGAAATCATAGTCCATTGATTTCTGATCTCAGTGTCTTTAATTGTTAAATCATTATGAATCTTATATCTGGTACCATCATTAACTTCACTGAATACTGTCTTATATTGTTCAGGTTTGGTTACTTTAGCATATTCTTCTTGTATTTCTTCTCCGAATACTTCTTCAATTCCTGTAACTAAATCATCAACTTGTTGTTCAATTGCAGTATCACTGTGTATATTACTTGTTCTTTCTTCATATTTAGTTAACATCAATCTCCAATATGTCATATCCATATTGAATTCATCTGCAAATGAAACTGATCGTACTTCGTACATTCTATTCATTAAAGGGAAATATAAGTAATCTCTAGATCTTGGACTGGGACCTAAGCCAAATGCTGTTTTAAATTGACCTTGTGTAAGGTGTACTTCAAAATCTTCAAATCCCATTCCAAAAATATCATATTGAAATTCTTGTGTTGGCATTGCATTATCAGGTACCATTATCTTTAAATCCGAAGAAGCTGTTACATTGTATAATGAATACTCCATTAATACAACATCGCTTGATCTTTTATCTGGTTCTACTCTAAAATATTTTACAGGATGTCCCCACATTTCTGAAGACAATTCACTTAAATCTCTATAAGTATCTACTGGTCTCTGTAAGTTATATGGATCATATAATCCCTCTTCACAGTCTATAACTATGTTAGCGCATCCACTCATGGACCAAGGATCAGTACAATCTCCACAGAATTGTGGACAACTTTCAATTATTCCATTTTCAGAAAGCAATTCAAAAGTAACACTTAATAAAGTTATAGTGTTATAATCTCCTAATCTATTAACCTCGGCTTTAACATCTAACCAAAGAGGTTTAGAAGCATCAAAAGTTTGACCTAATAAATCATTAGGTCCGGTTAATATAGTAAGTAGTCTAGCTGGGGACATTTGACCACCATCTGTGCTAGAGCCATTTTGAGACCATCTATATGAATATTCAAAGTGATTGTCAGCATCTGGTTTTTTATAAAACTTAATACCTGTTGATGATATAGGTGCACCTTCTATAATAGTAAATTGAGTTGAACTAAGTAAAGCGTCAACTGTTACTGTGTAATTAGAAATAAGAATCTTTTCTCCGGGTACTAAATCTAAGTTTGTCCCGATACCAGTGATAGTAGTATTACCTAAATCCATAGCAAGAAATCCTACGGTAGATGGAGTTGAAACACCAGCTGTCACGTTCCATCCTGTAACATTTGTAATACTCTCGTAAGGATCTACGAGTTTGGCGAACATAAAGTCACCGATTTGATTTGCTGTAAAGTTAGTTACCATTGACTATTAGAGTCTACGACTTATTTTTATTTATATATCTGATTTTTTGTCAGCTATTAAAAGCATCTCTGGGTCATCAGATTCATATACTTCTACTCTTTGTATAATTGCATTAATTATATTGAAAACTTCTGTTGTATTATTCTCTGATAAAAACAAATCTAAAGAGGATAAAAACTGTCTAACTCTCATTACCATAAAATGCTCTTCTTGTCCAAGTAATTTAGCTCTTCTTAAGATCATACCTGCTACATCAGATTCATGTTCATTGAATATATCAAAAAGTCTAATGCTACCTCTCAGTGTTTTGGTACTGTATTTTATTGTTTTAATTTGATCTACATTAATAATTCTACTATAACTTGCATTTTTGTTAAGTGTGAATTTTACCCATCTCAAATTAGACATTGTATCTAGGATTTGATTTATAAAGTATATTGATGTAGCTTCTTTATGTATTGCGACATCACTTATAGCTTTAAATCTAGAAATCTCAGACTTAAAAGAAGTGTATATAATCTTCTTAAGATCGTTTACATCAATAAGCACCGCATCTTCGCTTAGTGTTTTTGTAGTAGAAAATCTAGTGATTATTCCCCACAATCTTAAATCTATAGAATTATACTTGTGTAAAGTAATATCTATAACTTCTGAAAATGTATCTCTATTTCTTGTAGACATCGACCTGAGTTTCTATTTTTTTCAAATCAGAATAAAGGTCTTCTTTTGCGAATAATTTAAGATCATTAAAATCTCGCATACCTATTTCATTTTTAGTGAGATAGATTTGAACAGCTTGTTCTGTTGGAATATATTTATCCGCCTTATTTTTTGCAGCAGATTTCTTTGTTTTGGTGTAAAACCACCCAGGTACTGATTTGAATCTTTGTGCTACCATAGCCCATGATTCTACAACATTTGCACCACTAATACCATTAACATTAAACATATGTGCGTTTGCAGGATATTTAATTGCCATGAACCTATTGATCATAAAATGATGGCGCTTTTTGTTGTGATTCTTTATTTTTTCATATTGATTCTTCTTCGTAAACATTATTTTCACGAAGTCGAATAATTTAGTTTCGTCTAGCATACTTGTTATATGTTATTGGATAAGAAAGTTTACCCTATAAGTGTATTAAATGCATGTTGATGTGCATCTACTTTTGAAAGATCATGAAGCATCTCTATTTTATTAGCCAGGTCTATAACTTCTAGCTTTATGCCATATGCATTTGCTTCTGCTAATATTTCTTCAATTTGAATATAATCTGTCAGTGTCATATTAAAATAACTTTTTAGTTGGATCTTTTACTACTTCTTTTTTAGTTTTTTTACCTACTAGTTTCATAGGCTTTCTTTTGGAAGGCGTATCTTCTTTAGGAATATCCATGCCTGCAAATGCATCTGGACCAAATCCACCTGACTTATCTAACCAATGTGTACCTTCTAGTATCTTATCCATTTCCATGATAGAATCTTTATTATCTATAGCTCCTTCCCAATCCTTTTCGATAGAATCGTAAATAGCACGTTGAATTGCATCTGGAATAGTTTTATTATGTAGAAGCATTAGAGCAATGTTAGTTGACAGAGCTACTTTAATGAGTGTGGGCGAACTATGACCTACTACACGATAAATTATATCAGATAACTTATCTTTATATTCAGAAGAGAACAGGTGATCTATGATAAAGTTATCATATTCTTTAAGAAATTGCTCATATATAGTATCTGCATGCTTCATAGTTAATGAGTAATTACGCATCTTACCTGTTTTCATTTCTTTCTGCCATGTAACACAAGCAGGAATATTATCTGATTTATCACCGGTTAAAATCTTTTTAAGAATAAACTCATCACAATCTATTTCTTCAATAGAAATCTTATTAGCATTAATCCAACCTACAATATCTCCTTGATAATTATCTCTAAGCATTGTTTGTCCGCCCATATTAAACAACATATCATCTGTAGATAAATCTGCAGCAGCTGAAGTTGCCATATCTTGTTCAAATCCTTGATATGCGTATAGTTGTTTTCTAGTGTTATAATACCAAAGAGTATGTGCGTCATTAGTATTAGAATAATTTACTAGTTGAATAAGATCTTTATCACCAGACCATACGATACATGATTTACCACGTGCGTTAAGCATAGTTGACCAACCGAAGATCACGTCATCTGCTTCTGCGCCTTGTATTTGATGTACTGTAACACCTTTCTTGGCAACAATCTTTTGGAATTCTTCGTATACACCATATACTGCGGTCCAATCTACGTCTGAACTTTGTTTTCTAGTGCCTTTATAATCTGCTTCAGGATATAGATCCTTACGCCATGATTTAGAATCAACTGTCAATACAACGTCATCTACAAACATTTTTAACTTACGCATTTCTGATGCAAAGTCAATGGCTAATTTTCTCATAAACTGAGATTTCTGTTTATCATCACCTAACAACTGGCCGTTTTTAGGTTTTGGTAAGACAAATAATCTACTAAATACAAAGTAATTACCGTCTATTAATAATGTGTGTTTTCCCACTTTCATATCTTTATTTCTTTTATCTACTGTCAATATACAAAAAATAATTGACAATAAAAAATTTATACTAACTTATTTTCTAAGAGTTGACGATTGATTGTATTTCATATACGCAACTGAGCATCGTAATCACTGGATCAATAACATGTACACGCTGTGCTTGGTGCTTAGCAACTGTAATGATAATTTGAGGAATGTGTTTAACATACTGCAATTTCTCTTGTTGTATATATTCAATAAACTCTTCACCTAATGTCTGTAATACGTCATCAACTTTATTACCATAATTACTAACTAATAATTGATAATTTTTAGCTGGATCTGTTTCGTTAAATACTAATTCAAATACATCTTTATAAACTGAATTAAATTTCTTAACGTCTTCTAACGTAATATTAGTAGTTCCTTGTGTTTTATATCCTTGTAATTTATTAAGCGTAGTTCTTAGATCTGGAAAATTACGTCTAACAAATTCAACCAATGCTGGTTTTTCAATTGTCATTCCTTCATCACCACATATTTGATAAACTCTTTTGATATACTTCTTTGTTAATTCAGATTCTTCTTGTTTATCAAAATCAAAGTTAATTACTTCAAACCTAGATAAAATAGGATCTGGTAATTTATTAATATAGTTACATGTTGCAATAAATCTAGAATTAGATGCAAATGTTTCCATAGTAGCACGAAGCGCTTTAAAGAATTGATCAGATACACCATCAACCTCATCAAGTATAACTACTTTAAACATTCCTGGTTTGTCCATAATAGAAACAGTCGAACAAAAATCTGTAATCCTTGTACGAATAACATCAACTGAAGTATCTGTAGATGCATTGATATAAAGATATGGCAATTCAAATTGATTAACAATTGCTTTTGCACATGATGTTTTACCAGTTCCAGGAGAACCTGATAATAGCATGTTTTGGACTAGTCCATCTTTGAATTTTGACATTACTAGATCTGGTAATATTAAATCATCTAAGTTTTGTGGACGATACTTCTCTGTAAAGAGTTGATTTATTGACTGCATATATGTATGTTTTGGTAATTATACGCTTCAACTGCGTTAAAGTTTCAAAGATAAATATAATATATGGCAGCATCACCTAAAATAGTAAGAACCAATGGACCAAATCCTAGAAATAGATATGGGATTATATTGGGTTGTCTTAAAAAACATCATCGTAAATTCTTAATAGAACACAGACACATTAAGAGATGGGCTAAAGATGATCAATTCATAGGTTGTATATTAAGAATGGAAAAAACTAGTAACAGATCTGCTAGTAGTTTAAAATTATATTGGGATCATAGTACTAACGAGGTCGTCGATATCGAGACATTACATCGATCATATAATACAGTGAACTGGATCTGTGCAATAAGCCTGAAACCAATTAAGTCTAAATTTATGAACTTTGATTTAGAAAACTTTATTCATCCAGAATATTATGAAGTGCTCGATGCACCTATGGTAGATAGTCGTATACTTAAATCTTCAATTGAGTTTCGTAAGGAATGTAAAAAACTCCTGCTCGCAGAACGAGAGGAGTTTCTTAAGTTGGCTAAAAAGAACGCTAAACGCTCTCTTTAATCTTACATTAATGCTTTAAACTTATCAGCAATTGACATGCCTTCATAAAGCTTAACCTTCTTAGGTAGTTCTTTAGATTCATTATTACCTTTTTTAGCTTCTTCTTTAGCTAATCTAGCTTTCTTTTCTTCTTCAGTTTCCTTTGCAGGTTCCTTTGCTGGCTCTTTAGCTGGTTCCTTTGCTGGCTCTTTAGCTGGTTCCTTTGCTGGCTCTTTAGCTGGTTCCTTT
>MDSY01000271.1_pt1 | contig 21660 bp, 16 predicted proteins | sample 811131 | NCBI WGS metagenome assembly MDSY01 (sample SAMN05326643, study PRJNA326480) | marine metagenome | isolation source: seawater | place: Atlantic Ocean: South West | collected 2010 | reverse complement strand
TACCATCGGTCATGATTTTAATTCGCGTCGAGGCATTAAATTGGTCATTAAAACGAAATTGATAGCCAACGGCTGATCCTAACTCAACGCCCAACTCATCAGCAATTCTACCGGCAACCGTTCTTGCCGCTAAGCGCCTTGGCTGCGTATGACCAATTCGTCCAACCACACCACGACCGAGTTCGACACACAGTTTGGGTATTTGAGTTGTTTTACCAGAACCGGTTTCACCCGCAACAACAACAACCTGATGCTGTTTAATGGCATCAAGAATAGATGCCCTAGACTGTACCACCGGTAACTGTTGAGGATAGTCAATCTGTTGAAAAACAGACGATCTTTTTTCAACAGATGCCATTGACCGCCCTAACGCCAAGAAAAACTCTTCGCTGCTTAAAACAGTTTTATTGCTGGTGGTCGCTTTAAGATTTAACTTTTTCCATAGCGAGTTCAAGGAAGGACGATCTTGCAATAAGCACTTCTCTATCAGATCAAAAACTTCTTCTGGCCGAGTAATCAACCTTTGTGTATCAAACTTATCCATTAAAAATATCTTATGCTAAGCAAAATTCTATGCGGAACTATTCTCTTGATCTCGAAGTTCACGTCGAAGTATTTTGCCGACATTTGACTTTGGTAACTCATCAATGAACTCAACTTGGCTCGGCACTTTATACGGTGTTAATTGACTGCGGCAATAATCAACTATCACGTTCTCAGTTAGCGTCTCATCAGCCTTAACAATGAATACTTTCACTTTCTCACCAGTGCGCTCATCGACTACGCCAATAACAGCGCACTCAAGTACTGCGGGGTGGGTGCTGATCACTTCCTCTAATTCATTAGGATAAACGTTAAAGCCCGACACAATTATCATGTCTTTTTTGCGATCAACAATTTTGGGGAAGCCTTGCTCATCGACAAAGGCAATATCACCGGTTGCAAACCATCCATCATCACTCAACACCTCAGCGGTCTTTTCAGCTTGCTGCCAATAACCCTGCATAACTTGCGGGCCTCGAACGCACAACTCGCCCTCTTCATTGCATGCCAAAATCTCACCTTCACTATTGATGATTCTTATTTCAGTCGAAGGAGCAACAACACCGATATAACCAAGCTTTCGGCCAGCATCATTCTTGCAACCCGTATTCAATGAAACCACTGGCGAGGTTTCTGTTAGGCCATAACCCTCATAGACCTTGCAGCCAGTCACCTCTTCCCAGCGGTTAGCCGCATCGGAGGTCAACGCCATGCCACCTGAAACAGTGACCGACAGCGAAGAGAAGTCAAGCGCCCTGAAATCTTTTCGTGCACACAGAGCAACGAACAACGTGTTTAATCCACAGAAGACCGACAACTTCCATGGCCTCATCGCTTTAATGGTTGAATCAAGATCACGGGGGTTAGGAATTAACAGGCAATGCTGACCCAATGAAATCATCTGTGCTGAAAGTGTGCAAGCATAAACATGGTAAAGCGGCAAAGGCATCACCACTGTGTTATCTGCATCTTGATCAGTAATTGAATCTATATCAGTGAAGTTATTAAACAGCACTTCCATCTGAGCCACGTTCGATAATAAATTTTTGTGGAGAAGAACAGCGCCCTTAGAGAGGCCCGTGGTGCCACCGGTATACTGTAAAAGAGCAATATCGTCGAGGCCAATCGATACTTGATCGAAATTAGCGCTCAGACCTTTCTTAATGCAGTGGCGTAAAGATTTAGCGTTTGGTATGTCAAATGATGGCACCATTTTTTTAACATAACGTGCAGCAAAGTTGATCGCCACGCGTGACACAAAACCGTGCAAGTCAGCAAGCTCAGTGATGACAACTTGATTAACCGGAGTACGAGGAATGACACGCTCTAATAAGTCCCCAGAATTCGCCAAGGCCACTAGAATTTTTGCACCAGAATCATTGAACTGATGCACCAGTTCACGCTCTGTGTACAAAGGGTTGGTATTAACCACAACCAAGCCCGCTTTTAATGCGCCAAAAAAAACGACTGGATACTGCACTAAATTGGGGAGCATTATCGCAATACGATCACCCTTAACTGCACGGGTATGATGCTGAAGATAGGATGCAAAGGCTGTCGCCAACCGATCTAAGTCGCGATAGGTTAAGCTAAAGCCTAAACTAGTGTAAGCTTTTTTATGGGGTATTCGTTCAGCGGAACGGGTTAATATTTCTGCTAAATGTTGGTTTTGAAGTGGCTCAATAGTGCTTGGAACAGAAACGCGTTGCTGAAGGGAATCAATGGCATCTTGAACATTCATATACAAGCCTTATAAGGTCATTATTATACGCGTTATAATTTCAAACTATAATCGTTAACAAAAGAGTTAGCTCGATGCGCCTACTCAATGATACTGCCTAAATTGGTGACATTCTGCACCAAGGCTAAGTTGAGTGCAATTGTTAGTGTATGAAAAATTCCCGCCATTAAATCCTTTCAAGGCGAAGCGGCAAACCATCTTTAGGCATCGACATAGGGAGATATCGATATTTAGCCTCATACCCATCAGCCAAACGAATACGATAGTGACTCAAACAATGGTGTAAAAACGTTTTAAAAACATACTGCGCAAAATGCATGCCGATGCATTTATGCGCACCACCACCAAACGGATGAAACAAAAAAGGGTGCTGCTTATGTTCATTGCGTTCAAATCTCATTGGATCAAATCGTAATGGATCTGTCCACCATTCAGGCATGCGATGATTAAACGTGATGACGTTCATAATCATGGTATCAGCTGGCACTTCTATGCCAGAAAGTTCGCAATCACGAATACTTCGGCGGGGAAAAAGTGGCACCGAGGCATGCAGGCGCTGAGCTTCGTTAAAGACTAAGCCTGCACTTGGCATGCCAGCCACTGCCTCAAAGCTCAGATCGCTACGGCCTAAAGCAAGCGATTCTTCACGAATGTTATGCTGCCATTGGGGATGCCGACCTAATTCATAAAAAGCATTCACTAATGAGGCCGTCGTAGTGTCTTGGGCTGCAAATAATAACAGAACAAAATTTTCTGCAATGTCTTGATCAGAAAAAAGTTTGCCCTCATCATTTTTTTCTCGACAAAAGTGGGCCAAAATATCTTGGTCGTGATTTTGCCGCTTATGGTCGATCATAGAGCGGATAAAACGATCGATATCTTCCTTGGCCTTAATGCCTCTGTGGTATTTAAATCCGGGCAAGTCGATGGGAAAAATATAATCGAATGCCTCAACAAAACGTTCAAACGCATTCGTTAATTCATCGCCTTCTTGACCCTGCCCTTCAACCCCAGTAAAGACTCTGGCTGCAACTTCTAATAAGGTCTGCTTGACGTGTTTAATTAAGGTGAACTCTCCCATATTGGCCATAGCATGGACATTACGTGCACATATTTCATTAATAGCACCTGCGTACTCTCGCATCGCAGCAGTTTTGAATGCTGTTTGCATTAACCTTCTTTGAAAACGGTGCTCGGCAAAGTCTTTCATAATTAAACTGCCACCGATTAAATGACTAAAGCGCTCTAGACCTTTTTCTGAGGAAAAATTTTTCGTCGTGTCAAGGTGCAATGCTTGAGCATTGTCAGGGCCGAGCGCTAACAGTGTTCGCTCAGGTCCCATAGCAATGCGTGAAACCGCCCCATAGTCTCTATAATGCTGCTCACAAATGGCATGCGGATCTTGATAAAAAGACAAGGCGCGACCAAATAGTGGCCAACCATCGTTTCCCGCAATATGACCTAAATTCTGGTTAGTAGGCCGCGCCAAATAATCGTTATTATCGTTCATATTTTGTAATACCTTCTAACACTGAGAATGACTATGAGCGAAACACCTACACAAAACTCCATGCTGTCTAATATACCCTATGGAAGTATTGCCATAGGGCACACTGTGAGCGTAGAAAAAACAGTAAGTCAACGCGAGATTATTTTATTTGCTGCGTTATCGGGCGATCTAAACCCCATCCATCTTGACAGACACTACGCAGCCTCCACAGATTTTGGTCAACCGATTGCACACGGCATGCTGTGTGGCGCTTTTATTTCCGCAACGATTGCCACGCACCTTCCAGGTCCGGGCAGTATTTACCGAGGACAAACCATAAAATTCACTCAGCCAGTGTTTGCCTGCGACACATTGACAATCACGCTGACAGTGATCAATAAAAAGGATCGATTAAAGCTAGTCACGCTGGCATGTGTTGTTAGCAACCAAGATAATAATGTCGTTGCCAAAGGCGAAGCAAGCGTCATTGCAAGCGAAGAAAAGGTTGACATTGCAGCGTCTGAGTTGCCCACCATCACAATAAACTGACGTATTAAATCCTGCTCATATCGAACACTGAACCACCAACAACGGATAACTGAGGCAGCACCTTGTCGGCAAACAGCTCCAAACTTGGCCACGATAATTCAGGCGGCAAACCGCCCATTAATGGGTGCAATGCGATCGCGCCCCAATCACCTAAATCTGTCGCCATTTTTACGCATTCATCTGGCGTTAAAATAGCGTACATACCGGTTGCTCTGAGCGCGTCGGGGTCATTGGCAGCGCGGTAGTAATTGTTGTCCATTCCTGCCTGCTCAGCCCATTGACTGTAACAATTAGTTTCATGCATCGCGTACGGAGCAATGTCAGACCATGCCTTGTCAGGGTCGTCACTGACGTATAAAAAAAGAGGGCCTTGGCCGCCTAAAATCAACGCAGTCTTGTCTAAACGGTGGCTCTCTTCAATATACGCCATGAACGTCTCTGGCACCGCTGGCATGTATCCATCAGCTATTTTTGCGGCTCGCTTTGCGGCGGCATCCGAACTTCCACCTAAAATAATTCTTGGCCCACCGGATTGCACAGGAACGGGAGTAATCTTAACTTGTCGACCATGGTAATCAAAAGGTTCGCCTGTCCATGCCTGACGCAATGCGCGGATGCTGTCCTCAACGATTGACGGTCGTTTTTTTAAAGAAACATCAAACATGTCAAATTCACTGGGAATATAGCCCGCAGCCATCACCAGATCTACGCGCCCATCACTAATTATATCCAGCACTGCGATATCTTCTGCTAACCGTAAAGGGTCATGAAAAGGCAGTATTATGACTGACGTGACGAGACGCATTTTATCTGTCACTGATGCCATTGCGCTGAGGGTTATTAACGGTGAGGGACAATAACCGTCGTCGGTGCCGTGATGCTCGCAAACCATGGTCGTCCCTATGCCTTGCTTCTCACCCCACTGGACTTGCTCCATTGCGCACTGATAAAGATCAGCGTGAGAAACAGGGCTAAACGGCGCTCTGCGAAAGTCATACTTTAAAAAAATACGATTAACCATTAGCCCCGACCTCGTTAATTTATGCCTTTTATTTTACCATCATAAAGACCCACAATAGGTCGCTTAAAAAACAAGGTTTGTAGTGCAGGACACTGAGTTCGCATAAAAACAGGCCACGTCATACTAATCAAGAGCATGGTGCGCAGCTATATACGCAAAGGTCATTGCCGAGCCAATTGTCGCTCCAGCGCCCGGATAGGTGTCTCCCATCACGGCTGCGGTGGTGTTGCCACTGCCGTACAAGCCTTCTATCACCTCACCGCCCCCGTCACATACACGGCCAAATTCATCACAGACAATGCCACCCTTTGTGTCTAAGTCACCGGCTTCAATTTTAAATGCATAAAAAGGGCCTTTTTCAATGGGGCCCAGACTGGGATTGGGCAGTACTTTAGCATCAGCGTAATAGCGATCATGCAGACTGGCGCCTCGACCAAAGTCAGGGTCAATCCCTTTTAAAGCATTAGCATTAAATTGAGTCACTGTCTCCGATAACTGAACCTTATCAATAGCAAGCTTTTCAGCTAATTGCTGCAACGTTTCAGCCTTGGTCAAGAGACCCGTGTCAAAATATCCGCTGGGGATATTATCATCCGATTCTAACTTGGAGGGCTTTATATGGCCGATAACGTATTTGCTGCGATAAGTAGCGTCAAAAATCAAATAACATGGGATGGCTTTTTCACCACGCTGTTCAGATAAATATTGCTCTTTAACAACATCTTCATAGGGCTGAGCCTCATTGGTAAAGCGCTTGCCAATTCGATTGACCATAATGGAACCGGGCATCGCTTTCCCTGCGATCAGAGAAATCGTTTTTCCATCAGGCATCGTGTAAGAAGGCGACCACCAAGCACTTGCCATGAAATCGACGGCCGCACCGACTGACTGCCCCAAACGAATACCGTCGCCATTTGAATCAGGCGAAGCAGCCGTCCATTGGGTTGATGTTGGTTTAGGATGGTACTGCTCACGCATTTCAAGATTGCTGGCAAAGCCACCGGTCGCCAATAGAACCCCTTTTCGGGCTCTGATCGATATCATCTGACCCTTTTTATTTATGACCGCACCGATGATTTTACCGTCCTCTTTAATTAACTCGACCACGGGAGATTCAAGCCATAAAGGGATATTTCGATCCATTAACGTTTTTCTTAACCGCGCGATCAAGGCTTCACCACACGCAATACGATCGTCGGATAAGCCCTTCAGGCGTGAAGGAATATCCAGCCAATAACGCAACATCAATTTTGCGCCAATTAAATAAGAGCGCAGATTCATTTTCATTAACGAAGAACTTTCGACGACGGTCATTGAAAAGGGCATGCCCAGGCCCTCAAAGGGTCCACGACGCAAGTACGGTGCTTCTTCACCTAACTGGCGCAATGTGAATGCGCCGGGACACATAGATCGACCACCGTGCTTAGCGCCCGAATGCTCCTCATAATAGTCCATATACGCCGGTAAAGGCGTGTAAGTAACCCGGCTGTGCTGATGCATAAACTGGAGCATGTCATCGGCTTTGTCTGCAAAAGCGCGCAAGCGTTCATCTTTGACGCTATCACCGATTAAACTACTGAGATACTGGTAGCCCTCTTCTTTTGAGTCATCAATGCCTACCGAGGATTGCAAATGATGGCCTGGTATCCAAGCGACGCCTCCTGAATGGGCCGTTGTTCCTCCGTAAACGGACGCGCTTTCCACCACTAAAACTTCTGCACCTAATTCATGAGCAACCACCGCACCGGTCAGACCACCGACACCCGTGCCTGCCACCAACCAGTCAACTTCTTGATTAAATTCCCTTGTCACAAACTACCACCTTTAATTCAATTTCATTCTATACATTATTGCAGATACATAGGCCTAGCGAACCATTGTAAACTTAACATTCGTTTATACGACGGAAACAGTTCAAACAGTTCAAACAGTTCAAACAGTTCAAACAGTTCAAACAGTCTTCAATTTTATGTTTGGAAATAAATGGGTGATTTGTTCGAGAGATAGCGCATTCATAATGGCCATATTCCGCTCTGGAATAGCATCAATATCGGGGTAGTTAGCAACTGCCCAGCTGACACTGCGCTCACGAAGAATGTGCACGATAGGGTAAGGAGAGCGATTAGTGAAATTAGTCGCCGCTTCTGACGCGGTTCCAAGAAACTGATACCTGGGGTGAAAACTGGCTAACTGAAACACACCCGACCAATTATTGCTCGATAAAAACTGATTCGCTAATGACATAAAGTCATTAAAATCGAGAAAATCTGGCAAAAAACTGGGTAAAATGAGCAAACTTGTCTCTAACATCAGAGTATCTGACGCGGCAAGATGATCGAACTCTCGTCCCAAGGCCTCAAGAACAACCTCTATCGACGCCGTTTCTAGCACAACAATGCGGTGACGATTGTCCACCACTGGTTGCTCCGCAAATGGACATAAACCAAGTCCAATCACGACATTGTCGAGCCACTGCTGCACATGCTCAGTGATTTGTTCTGGGGTAATCATTTGCTAGTCTCAAACTGAATAATTTCATGGGTAAAAATTATAAACTGCGCCTTAAAATGATGAGTCTCGAAACATTGAGCATGGAAATCAAAATTAACGCCGAAATATGAACTTATATATGGCTAAATATTAATTCAGATCAACAACTTGCAATATTAAAATACGGAATAACTTTATTTGGCCAACTCGTGAATCTAGTGCCCAGTGAAATTCGTAAAAAAATACAAGCCACTCAATTATATCGGATAAACTCTACCCATGACTAAAAGAAATCCCAGAATCTGTATTATCGGCGCGGGCATGTCGGGCATGTTAATGGCCATCAAATTAATGAAAGCCGGCCACACTAACTTTAAAATATACGAGCGGGCCTCATCAGTCGGCGGCACTTGGCGTGAAAATCGCTACCCAGGCGTGGCTTGTGACGTGGCCTCGTTTGCTTACTGCTATCCGTTTGAGCCAAACCCGAACTGGAGCAGGCGCTTTTCTGGCGGCCCTGAAATCTATGAATATTTCAAAAAAACAGCCGTTAAGTACGGTTTGATTGATTATATTCAATTTAATACCGAAGTACTTAAGGCTGAATTTAAAGATCAACGCTGGCACATCGAAGCAACACAAAACCTTACAAGCAACGAAGGCAGCAGCAGCAGCGTTAAAAGCATTCTTGAAGGGCAACAAGATTCTTCTGAGTTAGAAATGTCTGAAACCGAAGTATTTGATATTTTTGTTGCCGCAACAGGGCCATTAAACAAGCGTAAATACCCAGCAATCGAAGGCCTAGAAAGTTTTGCGGGCGAGCGTTTTCATACCGCCGATTGGAATGATGAATACGACTTAAGTGATAAACGCATCGGCGTCATCGGAACAGGGTCTTCGTCCGTTCAAATGCTAAGCCCCCTAGCCCACACCAGTCGACAGGTAAATCTGTTTCAACGCACGGCTCAGTGGGTTATGCACACCGAAAATGTTGAATATTCGTCTCTCGATCGGCTTCTTAAAAGGAAGATCCCCTTTCTGGGCTATATGACTCGGCGATTCTACGATGTCATTGGCGAATTGTTTGGCCAAGCGGCATTAAAAGACGGTTGGCAGCGTCGTTACATTGACAAAGCCACATTAGAAAATTTAAGTTCGGTCAAAGATCCTGAACTGCGTAAAAAGCTCACTCCGGACCACAAAGCCATGTGCAAACGCATGATCGTATCGGATACTTACTACCCGGCAATACAACGCGATAATGTCAATGTTATCACTGACAATATATTACGCATTGAACCGACGGGTGTGGTCGTCGATGACGGCAGTGAATCAGGCCAACTGGTAGAGGTTGACACACTTATCACCGCTACAGGGTTTTACCCGAATGCCTGGGGAGTCGATACGATTATCGGCGAAAATGGAGCCACGATAACCGACCGCTGGGATGCAGGGGTCCGAACGTATCGCTCAATCACAATGCCTGGTTTCCCCAATTTTTTCATGATGATCGGCCCCAATAGCCCCATCACGAATCTATCCCTAATAGACATTGCCGAAATTGGTGCCGATTATGTTATTCAGTGCGTCGACAAGTTTGTAGCCGGCGAGCTTACGACGCTGGCCCCTAAAGAGGACGTGACGCAAGAATTCACTGAATCGCTTACTAATGCATTTAGCGGAACGCGCTGGGTGAGCGGCTGTAACAGCTGGTACCTTGAGGTTGACGGTATTCCTGTCACTTGGCCTTGGGCGCCATCACGATTTAGAAACGAGCTAAAAACTCTCAATCTTAACGACTATGACGTGTTACAACCTCAGTAATTGATCAATGGTTAGCATACATTTTTGCGACTAGCGCGTATCATGACCTCACACTATTTTGCAGTTTAAGGCCATGAGTCGAAGCAAAGATTATCTCACTATAAGCCCCACTTCTAGCCGTCAGCTATTCATCGATACTGAGGGGGGGCTTCGGTCTTCACGATTTGATGATATTTATTATAATCCAGGACAAGGTGCCGAAGAATCTCAACACGTTTTTTTATCCGGCAATGCACTCCCAGCGCGCTGGCTAGATCGTAATACGGACCTTACTGAAAAACCCCAATTTGTCATTGCAGAAACTGGCTTTGGTAGCGGCCTTAATTTTTTAGCCTGCTGGCAATTATGGCGTGAGTGTCATTCTCAGCCAACCGCTGAACAACCAACTCGCACACTATATTTTTATAGTTCCGAACGTTTCCCGTTGACAGTTGCCGCGCTGAAAAAAAGTATCTGCCACTACAATCCGTTTCCAGATTTGGCGGCAGAATTACTCGATCGGTATCCCGACGCTATTGGCGGTGATTACCTTATTGAGTTAGACACGGATACACCATTCCCAGTCGTTTTAGTCTTATTATATGGCGACAGTAACGAGGCATTTAACCGCTTGGAATATTACCCACGTTCATCCAGTGACGGTCGTTCAACCCACTGCTCAGGCCTAATCGTAGACGCTTGGTTTTTAGACGGTTATGCGCCAGCAAAAAATCCTCAACTGTGGCAGGACTCAATCTTCTCTTTAATGGGAAAGCACAGCGCAATAGAAACCACTGTGGCAACCTTTACTGTAGCAAGAACAGTGAGAGATGGACTCAATAATCACGGATTTAGCGTCAAAAAAATACCTGGATTTGGTCGCAAGCGCGAAATGCTGACCGGTACTTTTATGGGCATCGACAGTAAAAAATCGATGCCAAAACCGCTGTCGGTAAAACCAAACAGCGACCTATCGAATTGCTTCTACCCATCAACGCATCAACGATTTAAAGCGCATCGGCGTCGCCGGCGAGCAATTATTATCGGTGCAGGCATCGCTGGTTGCTGCACCGCCTATCAATTAGCAAAGCGCGGCTGGGAGGTGCACTTACTGGATCGTCATGCTGAAGTCGCCAGTGCAGCATCGGGTAACCCTCGAGCCGTGCTCTATGCGCGCACGGCCAAACAACGCTCTGCAATGGCCGACTTTCATGAGGCCGCTCTGCATTATGCTCAACAATTTTACTCGCAGTTAGGCGATAAACAGCTCATTCGTGGCCTCAACGGCATGCTTAAACTCGGCGAGTCTCTTCCCGATGAATTACTTCATGCGGATCAAGAGTTAGCTTCTCGACGGAATGTCACGTCAGATCAAGCCAGTGATCTCAGCGGCATAGCCACACGTGAAGGTGGCATCTATTACCCTCGCGCCGGATGGTTGGCACCAAAAGAAATTTGTCTGGCACTCAGCTCCTCGAAGGGAATTACCTTTACGGGTAGCACGCGCATTGATCGCCTAGAAAGAACAAGTGATGGCTGGCGAACCCTTGATGAACAAGGACTTGGCTTTGACAGTGAGATTATTGTTATTGCTGGCGGGCAATTAAGTCATCAATTTGAACAGACCGCATGGTTGCCTATCCGATTTATGCGTGGACAAACCACCGATCTGCCGAGCACACCAGAAAGTCAGAAACTTAAGCTAGCATTATGCCAACAAGGCTACTCAACCCCTGCCGACAATGGCTACCATTCAATCGGTTCAAGTTACTCAAAAGGGACTGAATCACACTTATCGCGCAAAGATCATGATGATAATATAAATAAGCTGCTCGCCTGCCTAGCAAATAATAGTGAATGGCATCGTCAGCTAACAAATTCCATTGAAGCAACAGAACCTCTCAAAGGACGTGTCGGATTTCGCTGCGTTATGCCCGATTACTTACCCATCGTTGGGCCCATTGCAGACAGTAATGATTTTCTTAATCGTTTTAAATGCTTGCAAAAAGACGCAAAAAAAACACCAACCCAACGAGCGGTCTATCATTCTGGACTTTTTATTAATAGTGGGTTTGGCTCTCATGGTTATACCACGGCGCCTTTAGCTGCAAGAATATTAGCCGCTCAATTGGATAACGCACCGATTCCAATCGGTGATAAAATCATGCATGCAATTGCTCCTAATCGATTTTTAATAAGGCAACTGATTCGAGGTTAAGGCAATAATGGCTTTTTCTGAAGCATACCGACAATCCCTATTTTTCGCCCTTTGGTCAATCAAACGAAGCCACCAAGATTGGCGCTCCTTTTTTATTTTTGTTATTCACCTATTGTTTACCGTCACGGCTCATGCAGTGACTTCTGCAGTATTGCCACTCGATTGCAGTGCGATAATATTCTCTGCTGAAACAAAAGATCTGCCTTATCGAATTACCGACAGTTATCCCCATCGGGCCCATGCTTTTACTCAAGGCCTAGTTTATGAAAAAGGCCATCTATATGAGTCTACCGGACAACTCGGCGAGTCAAGTGTTGCGAAAATACGCTTAAAAGATGGCAAAGTCATTCAGCATAAGGCCATCGATAACACGCTCTTTGGCGAAGGCTTAGCCATTTGGCAAGACCAACTGATTCAACTGACATGGACATCTGGGCAGGTTTTACGCCACAAGAAAACGGATCTAAGCCTAATCAGCCAACAATCTATCGACACCGAAGGCTGGGGACTCACGCACAATGGCCAGCATTTAATAAATACTGACGGCAGTGCAAAGATTTACTACCGTGACCCAATAAGTTTGGCGCTGGTTAAAACCGTTACTGCCACCTACCTTAACCGCCCGATTAAGAAACTTAATGAACTCGAGTGGGTCGATCAATGCCTTCTTGCTAACATCTGGCAAACACCCTATATAGCTGTTATACAACCTGATAGTGGCAAGGTTCTTGGGCTCATTGATCTGAGTGTCATTATAAAAAAGGAGCAACAGCAATCCTCTGCCGGCGTTGCAAATGGGATCGCTGTCATGCCCAGTCAGCAATCGCTATTAATCACGGGGAAATACTGGCGGCGCGTATATCAACTGCAGTTCATCGATAAGGATTAAATCGTCTCAGCAAAAAATACCACAAAAGCATAAAACGGGTTAAAATACGGAACATTAACGAGTGAGCACCCACAAAACTAATGAATGAGCTGCCGGCCTGCCCTAGTTGCAAATCGAGCTACACCTATATTGATCAAGCGCTGTACATTTGTCCTGAATGCGGACAAGAATGGACGGCCACAAGCCAAGAAAATGATTCTAAAGATGCTACAATTAATGATGTTAATGGCAAGCCTTTAGCTGATGGTGATTCGGTGACCGTGATTAAAGATCTAAAAGTTAAGGGTACATCAAAAGTCATCAAGGTCGGAACCAAAGTTAAAAATATTCGGCTTGCTCATGGCGACCATGATATAGATTGTAAGGTTGATGGAATCGGCGCCATAAAATTAAAATCAATCTTTACTAAGAAAGTTTAAGCATTGCCGAGCAGAGTAATAACAGAGCAAAAAAACAGAGCTTATTTAACGTTAAACTAAGACAGCAGAAAAACTAACTATGAATGCTAAAATCGAAAATTTTCATTTAATTAAAACTACACGCATAGACTCACTGAATATACAGTATGAGGAATATCAACACCTTCGTACCGGCGCAAAACACATTCATTTAGCCTCAGATAATGATGAAAATGTTTTTATGGTCGCCTTGCGCACGGTGCCGACAGATTCAACTGGCGTAGCGCACATACTCGAACATACGAGCCTGTGTGGCAGCAAACGCTACCCCGTTAGAGATCCGTTTTTTATGATGATCCGCCGTTCATTAAATACGTTTATGAATGCATTTACCAGCTCAGACTGGACCGCCTATCCATTCGCCAGCAAAAATAAAAAAGACTTTAATAATTTAATGCAAGTCTATTTAGACGCTGTCTTCTTTGCTAGGCTCGACCCTTTAGATTTTTCACAAGAGGGTCATCGGCTTGAGTTTGAAGAGCCCCAAAACTCAGATAGCGATCTGGTGTTTAAAGGCGTGGTCTTTAATGAAATGAAAGGCGCAATGAGCTCTATTTCATCACAGTTGTGGCAGGCCGTTGGTGAAGCGCTGTTTCCTGATACCACATACAGCGTAAACAGTGGTGGTGAGCCTGAAAACATTACTGACTTAAGTTATGAACAACTGCAGTCATTTTATCAAACACATTACCACCCAGATAATGCAACGTTTATTACTTTTGGAGATATTCCTGCTAAACAGCATCAATCAGTATTTGAAGAACTTGCCTTGCAGCATTTTAGCCCGATAAATGAAACCATCGAGGTTCCATTGCAAGAAAAATTTAGCCAAGTGATACGAACCGAAAAACAGTTTGCGCTTCCCGAAGAAGAAATTACCAATGAAAAAAATCATCTTATAATGGCATGGGTGTTGGGCGATATTCGAGACCCACTTGAACTAATGAGTACACATTTGCTTGCCTCAGTATTACTGGAGAATAGCGCTTCAGAATTACGGCTCGCGTTAGAGACCACTGCACTGGGTTCAGCACCTTCACCGTTGTGTGGAATGGACGACACAGGCTTAGAAATGGTCTTTGTTTGCGGCATTGAAGGTGCACGATCAGAGAGTCTTGATGACTTCGAAGCGCTTGTAACTGGCACATTAACAAATGTAATTGAAACTGGCGTTGAACAACACCGTCTCACCGCTCTGCTCGACCAGCTAGAATTACAACAGCGTGAAATTGGTGGTAGTAGCTACCCATATGGATTACAAATTATGCTGTCCTGCTTGCCCACAGCGATTCATCGGGGGGATGCGGCAGCGGCATTAGATATCGATCCTATTTTGGCCAAACTTCGCCGCTCAATTGAAAACCCCGATTTTATTAAAGAACTCATCCAACGATTATTACTGAATAATCAACACCGGGTTAGTCTAGTCATGTCACCTGACGGCAAGCTCAATCAAAGCAAGATCGACCAAGAAAAAGCGAAGCTTAAAGCGATTAAAGACACGCTGAGTGACTCACAAAAACAGGATATTATTGATACAGCTGAGGCATTAAAACGACGACAAAACGATATTGACGACCCAGAGTTACTGCCCAAGGTAGGCCTTGATGATATTCCTGCCGTATCTGAGTCGCCAATCTTTATTACACAAAACGCAAATAAAGCTCATACCACGTCTTATTCACAAGCAACCAATGGGCTTTGCTACCAAGACGTCATTGTGCCTCTGCCTGCGTTAAACCCACGTCAAAATTATTTACGATCGATACATAATTATGTCATGACCGATCTTGGTGTCGGCGAACGTGATTACCTTAGCACGCAGAATTGGCAAACAGCCGTCTGTGGAGGCATTTCATGCCACACTAGTTTTTACAGCGCGCGCGACAATGTGCAATGTATCAATGGACATTTCATTCTTAGCTCAAAGGGCCTTAACTGCCATACTGATGCGATCAGTGAGCTCCTTGAAGAAACACATAAGCACGTTCGTTTTGATGAAGAACAGCGAATTAGAGAATTGATCGCGCAATCCCGAGCTCGCTCAGAGCAGTCGGTCACGGGAAGCGGACATTCGCTTGCCATGTCAATTGCAACGCAAAATTTTAGTCCCTTAGCTAAAATGAATCATCAAAACGGCGGTATTGAGGGCATAAAGAGCCTGAAAGCATTGGACGATAGTCTCAACGAGGCTTCGACATTAAGCAACTTTTGTTTAGAATTAGCCGATGTTCATCAACGAATGATTAGCAACCATAGTGAATTTCTAGTGATTGGTGACGATCAGGTCAACCTCCAAACCAGCAACAAAATTGAGCAGCTGTGGCAACCGCAAGACGAGCAATCTGTGAGTGAGTTCAGCCTCAAAGAAAATCGCAATCATACCCGTGAGCTATGGCTGTGCAATAGCCAAGTAAACTTCTGCGCTAAGGCTTATCAAACCGTTGAAAGTGCGCATCCCGATGCCGCAGCATTAACCGTTCTTGGTGGTGTGCTTCGCAATGGTTTCTTGCATACGGCCATACGAGAGCAAGGAGGTGCTTATGGCGGCGGAGCGAGTCAAGACAGCGGCATTGCAGGATTTCGTTTTTACTCTTATCGGGACCCGCGACTCACAGAGACCTTAAACGACTTTGATGCATCAATTGCATGGTTACTCAATAACGAACATCCTTGGCGAGTCGTTGAAGAAGCCATTTTAGGTGTTATTAGCGGATTGGATAAACCGTCTTCTCCCGCCGGCACCGCTAAAATTGACTTTTATAAACGTTTACACGGCCGAACTCAAGCCCATCAAAATGCATTTAGGAATGCCGTATTAGAGGTCACTCAAGCCGATTTAAAGCGCGTCGCTGAAACCTATTTAAGGCCTGACAATGCTAGCATCGGCATTATCACTCATAAAGGAGAAGTCGAAAATTATCAGCCGTTGTGCGATGAACAAGGCATCACTATCAAACAACTTTAACTTGGGATCAATATAGACAACGAGGTTGCTTAGTCACCTAGTTAACGTCATTAAGGCCAAGACGGGGAATACTGGCAGGGTTTATTAAACGCAGCAATGCAATTAAATAATCCCCTGCGATAACGCACAGGCAACGGACTGCCCTAAATCACGACAAGACTGTAAGTTTTCTTGTGTAATCTCACCCTTAACAACAATGGGCTCGGCAATCTTCTTCATTGGATAGCCTTTTAAAATTCGATCAATTTCTCTCACTGCCCCGCTACCGTCATTGCCAGCACTTATAAAAAGCGCATACGGTAATGACAGTTGAAGCGGTTGCGCTTGATAGTACGTTCTGTCAAAAAAATCTTTTAATGCTCCGGACATGTAACCGAAGTTTTCCGGACTACCAAAAATAATAGCATCAGCCCACTTTAAATCGACAATGTCAGCATCAAAAGCTAATTTGATGATTGTATCAACATTACTTTCTTGCTCGGCTCCCACCGTCACGGCTTGCGCTAACGTTGTTGTGCTAGCCGACTGACTGTGATAAATAATCAGCAAGTGCTTGTTAGGCATTATTATTTCACTCAATCATTCATGGTATCAGAGAAGCGATCTTTATAAGATTCATTCAGCAGAGTCGCCGTCGGATTTACTGACCACAGATTCTAACGGCATAAAAAATACTTGACCCAACAGCATGAGCGCAAAGCCTAAACCGAAGCCAACGTATTGAAGCAAAGAATCAGTCTCATAAATCATATAAGCCAATAAAAATATTAAACTACCGATTGATATGGCCATTAAATAGGAGCGCCAAGTGACTTTTAGTTCGACGTCACAAGCTTCACACGGTATGGGGGCTAAGGGACTCAAGAAAGCTTTTTTCCATAGCGCGAGCGCTTTTTTATGACATGATGGGCAATTAGCGCTCATGTGTTTATCTCCCGCGAACCGTGTGTAATGTTATATTCTTACCCTTAATAATAGACCTGATTTCAATTAAAGCACTGCTCTAATCAATATTCATCTACGCATCGATAAAGATGGCAAAATAATAATCTTAAAACAGCCCATTTCTCTGCGCAAACATCAATTAAAGAGAACTTTTGTGATAAACAATGAAAGCTTGCGCTTGACAAAAAACTGTCTATAATCACAGTATGTGTTTATAGACAGTGATCTGGTTGCCATCAGAGAGACGAGGCCATCGATCAACGGCGTGAAGAACCTCTCGACAAGACAGGAAAAAAAACAATGAAACTGACCGCACGGCAAGAGCAAATCTTAAATTTAATTCGTGATTATATTCAGCAAACCGGTTTTCCTCCGACCCGTGCAAATATTGCAACCGAATTTGGCTTTAAGTCAGCCAATGCAGCAGAAGAGCATTTGAAAGCGCTCGCAAAAAAAGGCGCTATCGAGATCATTCCGGGAGCATCAAGGGGAATTCGCTTACTGGGTGAGGCACCGAAAGGCATTCCGTTAGTTGGACGAGTAGCAGCTGGCAGCCCCATCCTAGCTCAAGAACATGTTGATGATTACTGTGATATATCACCCAGTTTTTTTCAGCCTAGGGCTGACTTTTTGTTACAAGTAGCAGGCGAAAGTATGCAGGATATCGGTATTTTTGATGGCGATTGGCTCGCCGTTCACAAAACCAACCAAGCCAATAACGGTGATATTGTCGTCGCACGCATTGATGATGAAGTAACGGTCAAGCGATTTAGAAAAACACGCAGTAAACACTTGATAGAACTCGCGCCAGAAAATGCCGATTACACTATTATTGAAGTCGATCTTCGGGTTCAGGAATTTTCCATCGAAGGGCTGAGTGTCGGGGTCATTCGGCGATAGAATTCGATAATAAAGAGTAGCGGTGTCTTAATGAAGAATTCTGCTCGCATCGGCATCTAGATCTTCTTCTTCAAGCTCAGATTTAACAAACTGCATTTCTGAAGCCGTTTCAATGCCGGCATGTATCATTGCTCGAGCAACCTCTAGTCGACCGTTGGGCATATACCCCTTGGATTCGTCTGAAAAACGAATGGTCATCAATGGCTCACCCTCACCGTCAGCTCGCTGCAATACGATGTCGCCATTGACTAACTCAACAATTTCTAAAAAAGAAGACACAGAGAACCTCTAGCTCAAATACACGAAGAAAAGGGTAACATTTTTGAGAGGAAATTGCAGTAACCTTAACCATTATATAATCAAGATTCTCTAAAATCCATTCTACCAATAATGTGCGTTTATTCATTTTTCCTTTATAAATAGTAGCTTAGACACTCATTAAAGCGCAGCAAACCGTTTAATAAAAAAACCATCATCCGACAAGGCACCACAATAGTCAGTTATTAAGCCTTTATGTATTCACCGAGGGTTTTTTTGCCACCACTTTTTTAGCGGTCGCTTTTTTCTTTGTCACCGGCTTTTTCTTCGGCGCAGCCTTCTTTTTTACGGATAGTTTTTTCTTTGTGTTCGTTTTTTTTCTAGCTGCAGCCTTCTTTTTCGGTGAGGCTTTTTTAGTGGCAACTTTGTCTGTGATCTGCCATTGCCCATTTTCATAATCGGCGCGCCAACCCGTTGCTTTGCCATCAATATCTGTCATTAAATATTGCTGCTTAGTTTTTCGTTGATAACGAACTTGAACGCGATTACCTTGAGGATCTTCGATCGGCCCTTCCATTAAAAAATGATACTTAGGATCAATTTCAGTTTTGTGCGGGAGAATCTCATCAACGTATGGCGCTCGGGTTTCCCGATTTTTCGGAAACTGACTTGCCGCCAAAAATATACCCGCCGCACCGTCACGCAATATGTAGGTATCTTCAACTTTTATACAGATCAGTTCTGGCATTGGCACTGGGTCCATTTTAGGTGGAGCCGCTTCACCGCTGCGTAATAGCTTTCGCGTATTTTTGCAATCTTCGTTCATGCATCCAAAATACTTACCGAACCGGCCCGATTTGAGCTGCATTTCAGCACCGCATTTGTCGCAATCGAGTACAGGACCTTCATAGCCTTTAATCTTGAATAGCCCCTGCTCCACTTCGTAGCCGTCACAATCGGGATTGTTACCGCAAACATGCAACTTTCTCGACTCGTCAACAAGATAACTGTCCATCGCGGTATTGCATTTGACGCAGCGACGCTTATTTATCAGAAGACGAGACTCGGCTTCATCATCAGCATCTGCGCTAACAACTTCGTCACCAGAAATCAAATTGACCGTTTGCTTGCAACGTTCTTTGGGTGGCAACGCGTACCCAGAACAACCGAGAAAGACACCCGTCGTCCCTGTACGAATTTGCATAGCACGCTCACCATTGCAGTCGGGATGATGACAAATCACATCCGGTACGCACGTTGGGTCATTATTTCTCATCCCCCCGTCATCGACATCGGCCTGAGCAGTTAATAATTTTTCGCTAAAACCCTCATAAAAATCATTCAACACGTCTGACCAAACTTTTTTACCGTCGGCAATGGCGTCGAGTTTTTCTTCCATTTCCGCGGTGAAGCCATAATTCATTAAGTCGCCAAAACTTTCTGAAAGCCGTTCAGTAACAATATCTCCCATTTTCTCGCAGTAAAAGCGCCGATTCTCTACCCGAACATAACCGCGATCTTGAATGGTTGAAATGATTGCCGCGTAAGTTGAGGGCCTGCCAATGCCTTGTTTTTCGAGCTCTTTGACTAACGCCGCCTCAGAGTAACGGGCTGTTGGCTTCGTAAAGTGCTGGCTAGGATCTAGGTGCTTTAAGGTTAATCGGTCGCCTTCTTTAAAGTCAGGTAAAACGCGATCATCTTCCTTTTTGGATATCGGTTGCTGCACACGAGTAAAGCCATCAAATCGAATCACCCTACCACTGGTACGCAACTCAAACTCACCCGCCTTTGCCACCAAGCTAGTACTGGTGAATTCAGCTTTAGTCATCTGGCAAGCAACAAATTGGCGCCAAATCAATTCGTAAAGCCTTACGCCATCGGGATCAATCTTGACAATATCACTAGGCATTATATTGACATCAGAGGGTCTTATGGCCTCATGCGCTTCTTGCGCCCCCTCTTTACTGCTGTAAATAATCGGTTGGTCAGGCAGGTATGCTGCACCGTATTTGTTATGGATATAATTTCGACAGTCGGCAACGGCATCCGCACTCAAATTAGTTGAATCGGTTCGCATATACGTGATGTATCCGGCTTCGTATAAGCGCTGGGCCATCATCATGGTCTTCTTAACGCTGAAACTTAGTCGGGTGCTGGCCGCTTGCTGAAGGGTTGACGTGATGTAAGGTTTGGAAGGCTTGGAACTAGTTGGCTTGTCTTCACGTTTAGCCACCGCAAAGTTGGCATCCTGAAGAACAGCTAATGCCGCATCACTTTCTTGTTGACACGTTGGTCGGTATTTTTGATTGTTTTCTCGCGTTACCTGCATCCGCAATGCACCCGCATCACCAGTGAAGTCGGCAAATAGATCCCAGTATTCTTCTGGAATAAAGGCACGGATCTCTCGCTCTCGCTCAGCGACTAATTTAACAGCAACCGACTGGACTCGACCAGCGGATAGACCTCGAGCGACTTTAGCCCATAATAACGGTGAAACCATAAAACCAACAACACGATCTAAAAACCGCCTCGCCTGTTGAGCATGCACACGGTGCATATCTAACTCACCGGGTTCCTCAAAAGCGGCGTTAATTGCCTTCTTAGTGATCTCATTAAAAACTACGCGTTGAAAACGTGAATCGTCGCCACCAATAATTTCACGTAAATGCCATGCGATAGCTTCTCCCTCACGGTCCATATCCGTCGCCAGCACAATAGTATCTGCGTCTTTAGCTAATCGGCGTAACTCGTCAACGACTTTTTCTTTACCCGGCAATATTTGATAATTGGCTTTCCAAGATTCACCCGGATCAATGCCCATCCGTGCAACTAACTGCTGACGCGCTTTTTTCTGCTTATGGATAATTTTTTTAGCCGGCGAGAGTTTTCGTGTTTTTGCTGCCTCGGCCGCCCTCGCTTTAGGGTCGACAGGCTTACCGTTTCCGCTAACAGGCAAATCCCTGACATGACCGATGCTTGATTTAACAATATAATCTTTGCCTAAGTATTTATTGATTGTCTTCGCTTTGGCGGGAGACTCGACGATAACCAGTGACTTACCCATAGAGAACAGTAAATTCCTATTTTTTGGTTGATATTCAACCGTTTAACGTGTGTGCCAACCCAATGTTGACCCCATAATTGTTCAAGTCTAGTACAAAGTTAAGAGAATAAAAGTGCTATCACATCGTAAGGCCGACATATATAAGGGGCTAAATAGCTTTGGTCAAGCAATTACTGAAATTATTTTAAGAGTCATTGATCCCATGACGATTAAAAACCGGCCTATAACTGCAATAAAAACCGTTAAAATCCCCTAAAATCACTAAAAAATACTTTTAAAGCGTCATTTTATATTGCCTTTTGGTTGATAAAATAAAATACGATC
>MDSY01056265.1_pt1 | contig 21662 bp, 22 predicted proteins | sample 811131 | NCBI WGS metagenome assembly MDSY01 (sample SAMN05326643, study PRJNA326480) | marine metagenome | isolation source: seawater | place: Atlantic Ocean: South West | collected 2010 | reverse complement strand
TATTCCAGGCAGACGCATTAATAAGCCTCGTAAAGTTCCGGGATGTCAAGAGAGTGGTTGTATTTCAAAATATACTAATGAAAAAATGTATTGTTATAGATCTGCGTGTTATGAAACAACAAGGAGAATAAAAAACAAATTAGATATTCCTGATGATAAATGGATGCAGGTTTTTCAAAGTAGACTAGCTATGGATCCATGGCTAAAACCCTATGCCGAAGAGACGGTAATTAATTTAGCTAAAGAAGGAAAGAAGAAATTATTGTTTTTCCCCCCAGCTTTTGTAGCAGATTGTTCGGAGACCACAGTTGAGATTGGAGAAGAATATCAAGAGGTTTTTGAAGAATATGGAGGTGAGAAAATTCAGTTGGTCCCAAGCTCAAATATTAATGAATATTGGGTTGAAGCGGACAAAGAGATTATTGATAAAAACAGATTGTACAAATAATTGAAAGTTGTTGAGTTTAATATTGATGAGATTCCACAGTTTAAGCAAAGGTTGCTGCTTTTAACCGAAAAGTACTCACATGCTACAATTTTAGACTCTAATGACTATCATGAATCCCAACATTGTGATTATGACTTGATTGCCGGTTTTGGAGCCAAATCACTTTTTTTACCTCGGGAGTTCTCTGATTTAGAAACTCTTTCATCTAAAGGTAATTGGTGTTTTGGATATTTTACTTACGATCTAAAAAACAAATTAGAAGATTTAGAATCTGCTAATTTTGATGGTGTTAATTTTCCGGAGATGTGCTTTTTTGAACCCGAAATTTTAGTCGAGGTTAGAAAAAATTGCGTAAAAATAAGCGGGAAAGGAGTGACGGATTTTATTTTGCGTTTAAATAAAATTGATGTTCGTTTTGATGTTGTCGCGCCAGTTTGTATTAATCCAAGAGTTTCAAAAGAGAAATATATAAAAAATGTTCTTGACTTGTTAAATCATATACAATTAGGCGAAATATTCGAAATTAATTTTTGTCAGGAGTTTTATGCTGAAGAAGTAGAAATATCACCAATTTCAGTCTATAATGAACTGAATAAGAGGTCACCAGTTCCATATGCGTCCTTCCTGAAAATAGATGGAAGATATTGTCTAGGGGCAAGCCCAGAAAGGTACGTGAAAAAGGTTGGTTCGAAAGTTACTTGCCAACCAATTAAAGGGACAGTAAAAAGAGGCGCTTCTAGTAAAGAAGATAAAGTTCTTGTTGATTCTCTTTTGTCTAGCAAGAAGGAAAAGGCAGAAAATGTTATGATAGTTGACTTAGTTCGGAATGACTTAAGTAGGTTTGCAAAAAATGGAACCGTTAAAGTTGATGAGCTCTTTGGCGTCTATTCATTCCCACAAGTCCATCAAATGATAAGCACTATCTCATGTGAAGTTGGCAAATCTGTTTCCTTTGTAGATGTAATAAAAAATACTTTTCCAATGGGTAGCATGACAGGCGCACCAAAGGTAAGTGCTATGAAACTTATTGAAGCATACGAATTAACAAAAAGAGGTTTGTATAGTGGCGCACTTGGTTACATAAAACCGAATGGAGATTTTGATTTCAATGTTGTAATAAGAAGTGTGCTTTACAACGAAATGGAACGTTACCTCTCTTTTATTGTTGGAGGCGCTATTACTAGTAACTCTAATCCTGAAGATGAGTATAAAGAGACTTTACTTAAAGCACAAGCAATTTTTGAGGTGCTTAAATAAATAAAAAAGTTTTTGTAAAAAACAATTTTTAGTGCGTTTAGGCTGTTTCAATTATTGAAACCAAGCTAAATATTAAGATTAAAATGGTAGAAAAAGTAAAATTATTTATTAGAGAATCCGAATTACTATCTTCAAAAGATAAAATCTTAATAGCTGTTAGTGGTGGTCGAGACTCGATAGTATTATTAATGTTATTAAAAAACTTAAAATATAATATTGAGGTTGCTCATTGTAATTATCAATTACGTGGAAATGAATCTGATGCAGATGAGGCGTTTGTAAAGGGGTTATGCGAAAAACTTAAAGTACCATTTCATTCAAAAAAATTTAGAACTAGTGAATCTGCTAGGGAAGAAGGAGTAAGCATTCAAATGAAAGCTCGAGAGCTTCGTTACGCTTGGTTTAATGAACTGGTTGATCAATTTTCTTTAACGAAAATAACAACCGCGCACCATTTGGATGATCAATTAGAAACTATTCTAATTAATTTAACTAGAGGAACTGGCTTAAAAGGCTTAAGAGGAATGAAGTCAAAACGCGATAATATTGTAAGGCCGTTATTGTGTGTGTCAAGAGATGATATTAATGACTTTATTTATGCGCATCACATCCCTTTTAGGGAGGATAGTAGTAATGCTTCTGGTAAATATTTCCGAAATAAAATAAGACATGAAGTTATTCCAGTTTTAAAAGAGATAAACCCTTCACTATTTGATGCTGTAAATAATTCAACTAAGAGATTAAGAGCTGTTGAGGATAATTGGGAGTTACAGTATTCTGATTGGAAGAAGAACAGGAAAATAATTAAGTATTCAGAAATTGAACCATCTACTGTATCATTTATTCAGCAATCATTAAGATCCAAAGGATTCTCATATCCAGATATAGAAAATGCCTTAGCTTCAAAGACCAAGGGTAGAACATTTTTAGGGAAGGATAATTGGACCTTGGTTTCAGGAGATGATTGTTTTGAATTGTTTACCAAAGAGCAATCTGATAAGCAGGAGTATTTTTTAGATGAGGAATTACCAATTAAATTAAATGTTGATTTTCAGACGGCACCAATTGAAATTAAACGATCATTGAATGAAGCATATATAAACGCTGATAAAGTTCAAGGTAAACTAAGGTTAAGGAAGTGGAGGCAAGGCGACTGGTTTATTCCATTTGGGATGACTGGAAAACAAAAAATAAGTGATTACTTTGTGAATAATAAGTTTAGTTTGAAAGATAAGGAAGATGCATGGTTACTTTGCGATGCTGAAAAGGTTGTTTGGATTATAGGACATCGGTCAGACAATAGATATAGGATAGATTCTGGGACAAAAAATATATTTATTTTAAGTTTGTAATAGTGGAATTCGAAGAAAAACAATATTTAGGATATAATAAATTCAATCTGTTTATAAGGTTGTTTATTGCTTTAGGTGCTTTTAGTAGTTATTTTGTTTCGGACTCAAAGGATGAAACTTCAAATTTATTCCTCATAATAGGGCTAAGTATTTTAATTTTGAGTGTGCTTTCTTTTTTTGTTTTACACCTTAAAACCCAACTGCGTGGAAATATTTTAGAATTAGATGGTTTTTGGACAACAAGAAAAGTTAAAGTAGATTTAAACAATATTGTAAAATGTGAGGTAGTAAAGTATAGCAAGATTTTATTTAACCGCCCTGTTTATAATTTACATATAAGAGGTAAAGTTAAATATTTCACCTACGGTAACTACGCAGTGGAATTGACAGACAAAGATGGTTTGAGGTACCGGATTGGTTCTCAGAGATTTGAAGAGTTTAATTTATTGGTAACAGAAAAAATATCCAATTAAAGCGAACGATTTTTACTTTTAAAACGTAGAGGATAAAATATTATTTAAAATGACCGAATCATCAACATCCACAACAACAACAAAACCGATAGAAATACCAAAAGAGGACATTAAAAAAATTAATTTCGGAGATATTGATGTGCTTACAACAAAAGAAGAAATTTTTCAAAGAAAGATAGATTTTAACAGAGCTTCTGCGCTTGGAGCCCACAGCAAATCTAATATTAAAATTTATTTTCAAGATGCTGACGGAAAAAAATTTAAGGTGGTAGCTACTGTTTGGGCTTCAACCGAAAAGAATGTATCTCTAAAAAAAGAAATTTTAATCCCTTTAAAGTCAGTTTATAAAGTCGGATTTTTCTAATCGAAACACTAAGTAAAAATATTCAACATACACGAAAAGCCATCTATTTGTTCATGTTGCTAGGTGGCCTTTTTATTGCCTTCTTAGTAGTTTGTAATTTAGTTGCGAATAAGTTTGTTACTGTTCAAACTTTTTTAAGAGAGGAGCCTTTCATTATTTCTGTCGGTATAATTCCCTACCCTATAACCTTTTTAATCACTGATTTACTATCGGAGTTTTATGGAACAAAGAGAACTGCAATTGTTGTTTTTACAGGTTTTATAGCTTCTTTTTTAATTGTTTGTGTTTTATTTTTAGGAGGGGTTTTCCCCGCTATTGAAGGGAGTCCTGTATCCAACGACGCTTATGATATTGTTTTTGGGAATTCATGGAGGGTTATTTCTGCAAGTATGCTAGCTTATCTTGCTGCTCAATTTATTGATCTTAAATTATATGCGTTTTGGAAAAAGTTAACCAAGGGGAAAATGTTGTGGTTAAGAAATAATGGATCAACTGTTGTTTCTCAATTAATTGACACTACTTTAGTGGTTTTTGTTTTGTTTATTGGTGTAAAGTCGATAGCCGAAATATCGTCAATTATATTGGATGGTTGGATTTTTAAGGTTATTTGCGCTTTAATTGACACCCCAATTATATATGTTTCTGTATTTTTGATCAGAAGGTATTTTAAACTTAATCCAGGAGAGGAGTTTAAATTTTAAGTTCTTTTAACTTTAAACTGAGTTACTTTTTTAATTTAAGTTTGTTTAATAGATGATATGAAAAGTTTTTTAGCATTTTTATTTATTTCGTTTTACTTCGGGTTAAACGCCCAATTTGGAGATTTAGGAACGGTTGAAGTTGAGGTCTTTAAAGAAGAGGGAGATATTTATAAATTAAAATTTCTTCTTAAACTCGAGGAAGGGGCATGGGTTTATGGGGATAGCAAGGACCCTATAGCTCCTCCAGGGCTTGTGATTAATCTTCACACTTCGGATGAGTATGAACCTTTCGGAGAGTGGGTTCTTCCAAAATTTAAAACAAAGTATATAAAAGAGCTTGAGGTTGAAGCCAAATATTTTAAAGGTGAATCTTTTATTGCCTCTAGATTAATTAAAGGCAAAGTTAAGGACTTTACAATTTCAGGCGATTTTGGAGGACAGGTTTGTGTTGAAGGTAAATGCATTCCATCAGAATATCCAAATCCAAATTTTGAAGTTAATGTCGGTGCAGGTAGTGTAGCTCCATTCAAGATTAGTAAGGCCTCGATAACTAAAATAGAAGAGGTTAATTCAAATCCACCTCTTTATGGAGTAGATGTTAATATTTCGAATGAAGATTGTAATTACGATTTTTCTAAAGAAGAGAATAATTTAAAGAAGTTTAAAGGAAAAGATTTGGACAATGGAATCAATGCTTCTTTTTGGGAAACTTTTGCTGTTGCATTTATTTTTGGTTTAGGAGCTTTACTTACCCCTTGTGTATTCCCAATGATTCCAATGACTGTTTCGTTTTTCCTTAAGGGATCAGAATCGAAATCAAGAGGGAAATTTATTGCATTAATTTTTGGACTTTCAATTATTGTGATTTATTGTTTAATTGGAACAATATTTAGCATTTTGTTCGGTGAAGATTCCGCTCAATTAATCGCTACTCATTGGTTGCCAAATTTATTTTTCTTTGGTGTTTTCATATTTTTTGCTGCTTCTTTTTTTGGTATGTTTGAAATCACACTTCCTAGCTCATGGAGTAGTAAATCTGATCAGAAAGCTGACAAAGGAGGTATTGGTGGTGCTCTTTTTATGGCTTTAACTTTATCGTTAGTTTCTTTTTCTTGCACCGGGCCTATAATCGGTACTGTGTTAGTTCAGTCTGTTAAGGTTGGAGGTTTACAGCCTTTAGTTGGAATGTTAGGTTTTAGTACTGCCTTTGCTTTGCCATTTACTTTATTTGCTTTTTTCCCTTCAATGTTAAAGTCTCTCCCAAAATCAGGAGGCTGGTTAAATTCAGTGAAAGTTGTTTTTGGATTTTTGGAATTAGCATTAGCTTTAAAATTTCTGAGCATTGCCGACCAAACGCAGCATTGGGGAATATTAGATAGAGAGGTTTTCCTAGCGCTTTGGATAGTGGTTTTCTTTTTGTTAGGTCTTTATCTTCTCGGGAAATTAAAATTTTCTCATGATTCTGATCTACCTTATTTAAAAGTACCAAGATTTATTTTAGCAATATTTACTTTTTCATTTGTGGTATACTTATTGCCAGGAATGTGGGGTGCCCCACTTAAAAGTCTAAGTGGTTACTTACCGCCAATGAGTACAATGGATTTTAAATCATTATCAACAGTTCAAAGCGAGAGCGAGATTTGTGGAGAGCCATCATATTCAGAGAAGCTTCATTTACCGAATGGTTTAAAAGGTTATTTTGACTACGAAGAAGGTATGTGTTGTGCTAAGGAGCAAGGAAAACCAGTTTTTATAGATTTCACAGGTCTTTCTTGTCAGAATTGCAGGAAAATTGAGCAAGCAGTTTGGACTGATCCCAACGTTTTAGAGTTGTTGAGGGAAGAATTTGTCATTATTTCCTTGTTTGGTGACGATCATACCTTACCATTAAATAAACCATATATTTCAGTGTTTGACGGGGAAAAACTGATTGAAACAGTTGGACAGAAAACAGCTGATATTCAAAAAGTATGGTTTGGTCAGTTTGCCCAGCCATATTACGTGACAATGGATAATGATAAAAACTTATTAGAAGTTCCTATAGCATATGAGCAAGCTCAATATAAAAGTAAGTTTATATCTTTTTTGAAAAAGAGTCTTGAAGAATATAAAAAAAGAAAATGACGAAAAAATTAATTATTGTATTTAGCTTCTTTTTGATTTTTGCTTCTATTGATTTACAAGCTCAGAATCTTGATCCGGTTAAGATTGAATCTTCAACTGCTGTTTCTGGTGATACACTTACAATTATGGTCGAATTTTCAATTGAGGAAAATTGGATGGTGTATGATTCTTTAGGAGGTGAAGTTGGTCCAATTCCAATTTCATTTGATCATAATGCAATTCTAAATCTAGAATTTATTTCTATTAAGAAGCCTAAAACAAAGCATAAGTATGATGACATATTTGAAGTTGATTTGTGGTACTTCACTAACAAGGCTTCTTATGAACTAAGCTACATCATAACCGATTCTAATTTACCTTATTTAGGTGTTGTGTCTTTAGAGTTTATGAGTTGTAATTTAAAAAATGGAGTGTGTTTACCACCTAAATTAGTTGATATACCAGTAAAGTAATAACAAAAAAATGTATGAATTAAAGTAATTCAAGAACATTCTCAGGCGGTCTTCCTATAATGGCCATATCACCTTTAACTACAATTGGTCTTTCAATAAGCTTTGGATTGTCAACCATGACTTTAATCCATTCTTCTTCACTTAATATTTTCCCCTTGTAATTCTCTTTAAATAGGAGTTCACCTTTTCTTAAAAGATTTTCTGCAGGAATATTAAGTTTATTCAAAACATCTTTTAGTTCTAATTCACTGGGAGAGTCTTCTAAGTATTTTATGATTTGAACTTCAACTTCAGCATTTTTGATTAGTAGAAGTGTTTCTCTGCTTTTTTTACAACGTGGATTATGGTAGATTTTCATTAGTCAAATTATTTTCCTGATTTTCCGAATTCCATTAAATAGCTTTTTATGAACGGCATAAGTTCTCCATCCATAACATTTCCAACATTACCTGTTTCGTGTCCTGTACGAACATCTTTTATAAGTTTATATGGATGAAAAACATAGTTTCTTATTTGAGACCCCCACTCTATGTTCATTTTAGAACCTTCAATGGCATCAATTTCTTTTTGACGCTCTCTCATTTTTAATTCATATAGTTGAGACCTTAAAAGCTGCATAGCTTTTTCTTTATTTCCTAACTGAGAACGTGACTCAGTATTTCGAATAATAATTCCTGAAGGTTTGTGTGTTAATCGAACGCCTGTTTCAACTTTGTTTACATTTTGTCCACCAGCACCTCCAGAACGAAAGGTATCCCATACAATATCTGAAGGAGGAATTATTATTTCAATTGTATCATCAATTACAGGGTATGCATAAACAGAGGCGAAAGATGTATGTCTTTTGTTTGCTGAATCAAAAGGAGATAGCCTTACTAGACGATGAACCCCGTTTTCTCCTTTTAAATAACCATAGGCGAATTCGCCTTCAAATTCCAAAGTGCAAGATTTTATACCAGCTGTCTCCCCATCTGTTAATTCAACTTCTCGGACTTTAAAACCGTTTTTTTCCCCCCACATAATGTACATTCTCATTAACATAGATGCCCAGTCCTGAGATTCTGTTCCGCCAGCACCAGAGTTAATTTCAATAATCCCGTTAAGTAGATCTTCTTTTCTACCTAGCATATTTTTCAATTCAAGGGCTTCAAGAAGACTAATAGCATTAGCTTCAGCTTCATTAACTTCTCTTTCGTTAGATTCCTCTAACTCCAAGAACTCTCTTAAAACAACCACATCATCAAAAGCATCTTTCACATTATTGTAAGCTTCTATCCAATTCTTTTTACTCTTAATTAACTTTAGGATTTGTTCTGCTTCTTTTGGGGTATTCCAAAACTCTGGAGCTTGTGTTTTCTCTTCCTCATTTTGGATTTCAATGGCTTTTTTGTCTAATTCTAAATATCCCCTCAAAGCTTCAAGTCGTTTTATCAACCCTTTAAGTTGTTCAGCTGTTACCATTAGTTTATTTTTGTGAGATTAAATTAATCCTGTCGAGGAGTAAAAGTACTTAATCTGATTTAGTTGTCATGGCGAAATTAATAAAAACTAAGCCCGAAGATTTACTCAACCTACAAAGTGGAGACTTTGCTCACTTTGTATCGGACGGTATTGCGATTAATGATGTGAAAACTTTTGAACCACGTCACCGTATTAGTAATCTTGATCAAACAATAAATATCAAAACGATAAGAATAGTTGCGAATATTCTTTTTTCCTGCACTGTTTTTGCAGCTGCCTTAATTTCAGGTTTTTATCCGATTAGTTTATTAATATTTTTAGCTCTGTTTGATTTAAGAAGTGTTAAGCGAATTGATCTTCCTATTAATAAGACTGCATTTATACCTTATAAGAATATTGAAGAGGTAAAAATGATTAAGGGTATGCTAGGTTTAAATTATGCCCATATAATTATCAAAGACGAGAACGAGAATATTTCCTTAAAGAAATTAAAGTTATATGATAGTCAATCGGGATGGAATAGAGCAGTGGTTTTATTTACTAGAATTGGGAAACTTAATTTGACTGAAAAGCCAGTAAGAGATTTATCTCATTTAAAAAGAATTGTAGTAGGAAATGGCATTGAATATGCTGTTGATGGAGATGAGCTATTGTTAATAGAAAACGGTAAGTTTATTGAAGAAAGAGTGGACCCATTTAAATATTTTCGATTCGTAGCTATTATAGGAGTGATAGGAACTATCGGAGCTGCTGCTGCAAAAGTAACTGCTATCCTAAGGTATTACGAATATGAAATAATTGATTATTTGGTAGTTGTTTTCTTTTTATTGTTAACCTTAATTCCTGTGAGATATGTCAGAAAAACAAGACCTACTATTTTAAGGAAGTCCGACGTAAGAGGTCTTAAAATCACCAAGAAAGAGTTTGCTATAAAAGTTAAGGGTTGGGGAGGATTTAATTTCCTTGTTAAGCACAATTTAAAGTTTTTTTCGCCTGAAGGCGTTGAAGAGCTAAAAAAACACTTGTCAATATGATTATTTATAGTTTAACAACAGCAATAGAAGAATCTATTGAAAATAAATGGGTTGAGTTTATGGAGGTAACTCAAATTCCTATTATTATGAAAACAGGACTTTTCGTTGACTATAGGTTTGTAAGAGTTATTCCTAGTCAAGGTGTAGATTTATCTTATAATTTACAGGTGAGATGCAAGAGTCATGCTGAGTTAAGTGAGTTTAGAAGTAAACATGAACCAGCTTTAGAGCGCGGTGTAAAGCAACATTTTGAAGGGAAGTACGCTTCGTTTCAAAGTGTTCTGGATCAAGTATCTGAAGGAGAAGCTTAATGAGGGACGTTCGCGCAAAAAAACATCTAGGTCAACATTTCTTAAACGATGAAGGAATTGCTCAGAAAATTGGTGAAACTTTAATCCATTCCGATAAATATGAAGGTATTTTAGAAGTTGGACCAGGAATGGGGGTAATGACAAAGTTTACCCGTGCAAAATATCCAGATCATGATTTTAGATTAATTGAACTTGATAGGGAAAGTGTTAAATATTTAAGTGTTAATTATCCTTTACTTAAAGTTTATAATGAAGATTTTTTAAAACTTGATTTAAAACAAATATTTGATAAGGAATTTGCTGTCATCGGGAATTACCCATATAATATTTCATCTCAAATCGTTTTTAAGGTTATTGATTACCGCCATTTAATACCTGAAATGACAGGGATGTTTCAAAAGGAGGTCGCTGAGCGAATATGCGAAGGCCCAGGAAGTAAAGTTTATGGAGTTATTAGTGTCTTAACACAAGCTTTTTATGATGCTGAGTATTTATTTACTGTTTCTGAAGACGTGTTCACCCCACCGCCTAAAGTAAAGAGTGGTGTTTTAAGATTGGTTAGGAAAGAAGAACCGATTTCTTGTGATCACGGTAAATTTAAGCACGTTGTGAAAACAGCATTTAATCAAAGAAGGAAAATGCTTCGTAAAAGTTTAAAGCCTTTGTTTGATAAAGAAGTCTTAACTCAAGATGTTTTCACCAAACGCCCTGAGCAGCTATCAGTTGAAGATTTTGTTTCTCTAGTAAACATGATTAAATATTGATATTTGCGTTTTCTGCAAAAGTATATTGTTATAATTCGAATTTCAATTCGCAAAACCCTAAGTATTCTCGTTCCTTTGGAATATGAAAAGGTTAATAATGATTGCTTTTATTATTACAACTCAAATTGTTTTAGCAAATAAGAAAGTTTATCTTCTTACTTGGGGAGGTACGCAAACTTTTACTGGAGCAGGACATTCATCAATTGCTTTTGAAGATTCAAACAAATATCATTATTATTCGCATTATCCTAAAAAGGTAGGAGGTAATTTAGATACTGTTTTATGTGAAATGGAAGCGTTATTAAATGTTGATTCTGCAATAGGAATACAATTAGAATCTCCTGATTTAGTTATTGAATTTGAAGTTACTGATGAAGAATTCTATAAAATGAAACGAGTTGCTAAAAAGAAGGCAACTAAACGATGGACTTTGTTTTTATTCAACTGTTCAGACTTTGTTAAGTGTGCTTTTAAAAAAACAGAATACGATTTAGGTTATGCATTTCTTATTAGCACCCCGTACGAGTTAATTGATGATATTAATGCCCACAATGTTGATGCATTTCAAAAAGGAAGAATTAAGTCTATACGTGGACAACTAGTGTTGTATTTAAAGAAAGAGCCAAGAACTGTCCCGTATACATTAGCACGGTTTTTTGGTCTTAAAAAGAGATAGTTGTTCGGAATCTGACAACAGTTTGAATGATTGCCGATGATAATTCGTAGCTCCATGATTAGCAATAGCAGCCCGGTGTTTTTTAGTAGGATATCCTTTGTTTTGCTTCCAATCAAATTGTGGATGTTCTTCATGAATTTTTTCCATATATTCATCTCGATAGGTCTTAGCTAAAATTGATGCTGCGGCGATTGATTTATATTTCCCATCACCTTTAATTATACACTCATGAGGTATGTTTTGAGTATTTTTAAATCTATTTCCATCAACTAAAATATATTCAGGTCTAATATTAAGCTCTAAAACTGCAGTTTGCATTCCTAAAATAGATGCATTAAGTATATTTATTTCATCAATCTTCTTTGGAGATATTTGAATGACCTTATACGCCAAAGCTGTATTTTCAATAAAGCTTCTTAAGGATTTTCTTTTTTTTTCAGAAAGTTTTTTTGAATCATCAAGATCAGGAGCTTTAATGTTCTTTGGTAGGATCACTGCGGCAGCAAAAACAGGTCCAGCTAAGCAACCTCTTCCAGCTTCATCACATCCAGCCTCAATGAAATTTTTGTATTTATAGTTTTTTAAACTCATGAGTTAATCGTTTTTTGTATGCTATTCCACATTAGTTTTGCCGATTTATTCCAGCTGTAAAATTGAAGTCTTTCTTTTCCTTTTTCGATCAGATAAGCTCTTAACTCTTTATCTTCTGATATCTTTTTCATTCCAAGTGCAATTTCGTCAGTTGATTCGGGAGATACATAAATTGCTGCGTCCCCACCAACCTCAGGTAAAGAGGTTACATTACTGGTAAGAATAGGAGTCTCACACTGCATTGCTTCAAGTAGCGGGATACCAAATCCTTCAAAGTATGGTATATACGTTAAGGCTACAGCTCCAGATAACCATGTGTTTAAATGGTCATCAGTTAAGCGACCTTTTAGAATGATTTCATCTTTACAGGTAAGATTATCAATGAAATTTTTAATTTCTTCTGAACGAAAAAGGAAATCACCTCCAATAACTAGTTTAGTTTGATTTGTTGTAGACGTTTTAAATTTTTCAAATCCTTTTAAAAGATTAATAATGTTTTTTCTCGGGTGTAAAGATCCAATGTAAAAAAAGTATTCAATTCCTTGAGTTAGTTGTTGGATTTTATCATTGGATGCTGGATGGAAGTATTCCTTAACACCGTTAAAAACAACATCAATTTTTTCAGGGGGAATATTATAAGTTTCTATAATGTCTTTTTTAGAATATTCGGAGACAGTTGCTACTCTTTTAGATTTTTCGGCAAAGGCCTTACTGTATTTATTGTAAAAATTCGCCCAAGATTTTGGAAGGTCCTGAGGTCGATGAGCAAACCCAATATCATGCATTACAGTCAACATTTTCACATTACTTGTAAGAGATGTTATTGCATCCGGGCTAACGAAAACATCTGGTTGAATTCTTTTTAAAAGTCTTTTTAAACTGAAGTCATACCAAATTTTAACAAGTAAGGGATGTTTTGCTGGTGGCTGAATTACATAAGTTTTAACATTTTCACCAAATACAAATTCGGGATCAAATGGATAATTAAAAATGAAGTGAAATTCATAATCAGGATTCCATTTTACAAGTCGTTTAAAAATTTCTGCGGTGAAATTCCCAATCCCTTCTAACTTACTTGAAACTAAAATTCTGGTGTTAACCGCAATAACCTTCTTCATTTTAGTAATTTTACCTAAAATTAACGTTTACAATTTAAAGTTTGAAAAAGTCCTTTCTATTTAATCTAATAATCTTGTTTACGCTTAACATAATTGTTAAGCCTGTTTGGTTATTTATGGATATGAGGTTTCAAGTAGAAGTAGGGGATAAGTATGGTTTATATTTAGCACTTCTTAACGTAACTTTAATACTTAATATTTTACTTGACTTAGGATTGAGTAATTATAATAATCGAAAAATATCTGTTAAAAACAATAGTTTTAGTCAGTATTTTCAAAATATATCATTTTTAAGAATTGTATTAGCGATTGCATATTTATTGATTTTACAACTATATGGATTAATTGCAAGAAATGACCCCAATGACTTGTATATATTATTAATGCTAGGGTTAGGTCAAGTTTTTCTTTCCTCATTATTATACATCCGCTCAAACTTTACAGCATTTGGAAAATTTAAACTTGATAGTTTGTTTTCAGTTTTAGATAGATTGATCATGATAGGAGGTGTCGCTTATTTATTTGCGAATAGATCAGACGATTTAGTTAATATTGAAAACTTTATTTTTGTCCAAGTTGTTGGGTATGGATCAAGTTTTTTTATAGGTTTATTTACCCTCATTCTCATTGGTAAACCGAGTTTTCCTAAAATTGAAAAACGTTTCACTAAAGTGTTATTAAAAAAAAGTGCACCTTATGCTCTTATTGTTCTTTTGATGGCTGCTTATCATAGCTCCGACGCAATTATGCTGGAAGGTATACTTGAGGACGGAGCTGCAGAAACTGCAATATATGGGCAAAGCCTCAGACTTTTAACTGCATTGAATAATTACGCATATTTATTTGCTGTTTTATTACTTCCAATGTTTTCAAAGTTGCTAGCTAAAAAAGAAGCTGTTCAAAGCTTGATTGCTACTTCTTCAAGTTTACTTATATATGGCGTTTCGTCATTAGCTATATTAATGGCTTACTACAGTGAAGATCTTATCGGTTTGTGCTACGGAGTCTTTGGAGATAATGAAGATAGATTTAATGATTGGGAGTTAAATGTTAGTGGAATTATAAATATTAAAGATGTTTTAATTTCTTCAAGCGTATTTAAGGTAATTATATTTGGTATTATCCCAATGAGTGTAAATTACTGTTTTGGCGCATTAATAACGGCTTCGGGTAATATGAGACTTTTGAATAAAATAGCATTTGGTTCTTTAGTTTTGAATATTGTATTAAACTTGATTGTGATACCTCAATACGGGGCATATGGAGCAGCTATGGCAAGCTTAATAACCCAGTCTTTTAGTGGCGTATTTCAAGTTTTTTTTGCCATTAGGATTTTCGGTTTACACACCAGTTTTAAAGGTGTTTTCCGCTTTTTATTGGGAATAGGAATTATTTTAATAAGTACATTTTTCATTGATGAGATAAAATTAAGTTTGAGAATACCTTTTTTACTAGGTTTATTGTTTGCAGGGCTTTTATTTGCTGTGAATCTTAAAGGAGTTCTTAAAATGGCTAAAGGCTTTAAAGGAAATCCAACCTAAATCCGTTTTTTTTACTACTTTTACGCCCTAAAAATTTAGGATGAGTAAAGAAGATAACACAATGGATGAAGGGTATTTTGACTCATCTAATCTGTATGTTTTTCTGTACAAGTATAAAAGTCATTTATTAATACTTATCATTTTAAGTGCCGCTATAAGTGCAATTGTTTCATTGAATATTCAAGAAAAGTATAAGTCAGTTGCTGTTATATATCCTTCCAACACGAGCTCTGTTGCAAAAGCCCTAATCAGCTCCAATTTTGGAGGAAAGACTGATATCATGGAGTTTGGAGAGGAAGAAAAATCAGAGCAACTGCTTGAAATTTTAAAGTCTGATAAAGTAAAATCTAGGGTTATTTCTGATTTCAATTTAATGAGACATTATTCAATTAATCCTGAAGAATGTGAAACACCAAATTTTGATTTACATGAATTGTTTGATGAAAATATATCATTCAAGCAAAATAAGAATATGGCAGTTGAGATTATTGTGTTGGATCATTCTCCGGACACTGCTGCTTTAATATCTAAATCAATTATGAATACTTTGGATGATGTTGTTAATGGAATCCAAAAAGAAAGAGCTAAACAAGGATATGAGGTTGTAAAAAAAGCATACGGTTCCCTAGCTGCAGAAATCAGATCAATGGAGGATTCGTTAGGTTACATAATGAGTAAAGGGGTGCTTGATATAAAGTCTCAATCAGAAGTTTATGGTGACGCTTATGCGCAGGCAGTTGCACAAGGGAATTCTAAGGCTGTTAAAGCTCTTGAGGAGAAATTAGCCGTATTGTCTAAATATGGTGCTCAATATATGAGTTTAAGAGAACGCCTTGAAAATGAACGTTTAAGACTTTCTGAATTGAAAGGTAAGTATGAAGAAGCTAAAGTTGATGCTGAAGCTAGAATTCAAAACTTTTTTGTTGTAACTAATCCATTCCCTGCTGAAAAAAAGAGTTATCCAATAAGATGGTTAATTGTTGCTGTAAGTGTTTTAGGAGCATTATTAACAGGTGTTATTTCTATTTTTTTTTACGAGCAAGCTCAAAAAGTAAAGGCCCAACTATAAAAGTTTAAAACATGAAAAAATATTTTGAAAACGATGAGATTTTGGGCCTGCTTTGGAGATGGCGAAAACCTTTGTTACTGGTCTTTATAGTATCTGTTTTAGGTGCTGCTATATTTTCTTCTCCAACGTTTATTAAACCTAAGTTTAAATCATTCGCAAGGGTTTATCCAACCAACTTAAAAAAGTATTCGGATGAATCACCAACTGAACAAATGATTCAAATGTTGGAATCTGATGCTATTAGAAAGAAAATTTGCAATAAATTCGATTTGGATACTCTTTTTGATATTGAAAAAGATGATCCTCATTACCTCAATTTACTTTACCGTGAATATGAGGATCACGTTCATTTCAAGAAAACTAAGTTTGAATCGGTCGAAATCGAAGCTTTAAGTACTAGTCCTGAAGTTGCCTACAAAATGGTTTTGTCAATAATTGATCTTTACAACGATGAAGTAAAAAGACTTCAGGATGAAAAACTGGTAGAGGCAATGAATACTGTTAAGTCAATGATGGAGCAGAAGAAGAACGAAAGAGATCAGCTCGAAAAAAGATTAAATGTCTTAAGGAAGGATTACGGTATCCTTGATTATACTAGCCAAGTGAAGAACTTGTCTAAGGAGTATTATAAAATTTTAGCTAGAAGTAATGGTGAAGATAGTAAGTTAAGCAAAGTAAAAGTAGAACTTGACAACCTGAAGGAAAGAGGAGTTGAATATGAGAATTTATCCGGAAGGTTATGGAGTGCAAGGGATTCATATAACAGTTATAAGTTAAAATATGAAGAGCATTTGAAAGAACTAGATAGAAAGAAAGAGTACGCAATGAAGATTGTAAACCCCTACAAAGCGGATAAAAAAACCTATCCAGTAAGATGGTTGGTAGTGTTGATTTCTGTTGCTATTGCTATGACTGTCTCCATAGCAGTAATTTCTTTTTTAGATCGACTCAATCGTTATAAAGTATCTTAATTGTTAGAGTCATCTAAAAAAATATGGTTTTATATAATTAGCCTTTTTTTTATAGCGGTTAATGGAGTGTTGCTTTACAATGAGCGATTCGAATTCTTAGGTTTCCCTATCCTGATTTTAATAGTTTATCTAGCTGTTTTTAAATTAGATACGGTATATTATTTAGTTATCTTCCTTGTTCCTTTATCTGTTAATTTAGATGATATTGGGATTGATTTAGGAGTTGGGATTGCTTTGCCGACAGAGCCACTAATCGTAGGCATGATGCTGGTTTTTATCCTCAAATTATTCTTTGATGGGGGGTTTGAGCATGCTATACTTAAGCATCCAGTCACAAAATTTGTAATTATTCATATTGCATGGATGTCATTAACAACTGTGACAAGTACAGATCCGTTAGTTTCTTTAAAATTTTTATTAAGTAGAATATGGTTTGTAAGTGTTTTTTATTTTATTGCCTCTCAAGTATTAAAATCCGAACGTAATCAACGAAAGGTCGTTTGGCTATATGTTATTGGATTTATTCCCGTTTTAATTTACACATTTAAGGAGCATGCGATTAGAAGCTTTGATCAAGCTAGCGCAAATTGGGTTATGAATCCCTTTTTTAACGATCACACTTCTTATGGTGCTTGTTTAGCAATGGTATTACCATTTTTAATTTGGCAAAGCTTTTCACCAAAAATACAAGGAGCGAAAAGAATAATAGTATGGTTTATTTCTTTCATTTTCATATTGGCTCTAATTCTTTCTTATACAAGAGCTGCTTGGGTAAGTTTAATAGGTGCTTTGGGTGTTTTCGTGGTGCTTAAATTCAAAATAAAGACATGGATGCTTGTTACTGGTACTTTAGTGATCTCTATATTCTTATTCAGTGCCATGGATTCTATACTAATGGATCTGGAGCGAAATAAACAAGACTCTTCATCTAATTTAACCGAACATGTTGAATCTATCTCTAATGTAAGTTCAGATGCTTCAAACTTAGAAAGAATAAACCGTTGGAAAGCAGCTTGGGAGATGTTTCAAGAGAAACCTATATTTGGTTTTGGACCTGGGACTTATGCCTTTGAGTATGCACCATTTCAACAAAGCAAAGATAAAACCATAATTAGCACTAATTCCGGTGATGGTGGAAACGCGCACAGTGAATATTTCGGACCAATGTCCGAACAAGGTTTTTTTGGAACAATATTTATGTTAGGAATTGTAATTAGCGTCATCGCATGCGGTGTTCGTGTTTACAAAAGTAATCTATCTAAAGAATCTCGTATGATTGGTTTGATAATGCTTTTGGGTTTAATTACGTATTATCTGCATGGAATTCTCAATAATTTTCTCGATACTGATAAAGCATCAGCTTTATTTTGGGGTTTCTCTGTTGTTCTGGTCGTTTTAGATGTAAAAAGAAAAGAAACAGAGGGGCTAGTGAACACAAAAAAGACTTAATAAGTCTTAAAACCAATTGCCATACTTCTTAAAACGAAATAAATTACAGAAGAGTTAAAGTGTAGGGTTGCTTACAATCCTAGATCAATTGTAATAGTTCCTTCATTAATAGTATTTGATGGCGCGTATTTAATAGCATTGGCTTGTTCTAAGGCCTTTTTTATTAAGCAAATATCTTGGGTCGTTCCGCCTCGATCAACTGCATAGATAACATTTCCTTGTCTATCAATTTTAATATAAACATCTACTTTTCCTATTTTATTACAGTTGTTTTTCTTTTGATTAATCTTAATAGGTTTTCTACCTGCTACAATCCATCGTCCATCACCACCACCACCTGGATTGCCTCCATTAGGAGAAGTTCCTTTGCTTTTTGGATTTCCTTTTGCACCATGATTTTCACCATTACCAACACCTTCATCTTTAGGTTTCCCTTCTCCTCTTTTTTTTGCAGTTTCTTCAAGTAATTTTTGCAAGTCAGAGGAGGGACTTTTTTTCTTAGGTATTTCAGCTTCTTTAGGATTTTCCTTTTTTGAATCGTTAACGGTAACCTCTTTTATCTTTTTCACAGGTTCCTTCACAGGTGTTGATTTCACAGAGACATCACTAGATTCGTCCGTTATTAACGCTTCCTCTTGTTGAGCAGATGCTTTCGCAGATGCAGCACTTGAATTTTGAATTTTATCAGATAACTTTTGAGCAACACTTTCATCTTCTATTTTCCCTCCTGCATCCACAACACCTTCAATTTCCCACTCAACTTCAACAGCCCCTTTTTTAGGGTCAATAACATCAAATCCAAAAATGCAGAATAATATTACTACTACAACATGTACTCCTGTTGTAATAATGATACCTTTTCTTTTTCTTTTTTTTGAATCTTGTGTGCTCATTAAAAATTTTAATTCTTATCCGGTTGCTGAGTAGCAATTACTACCTTTTCGTACCCTAACCTCTTAATATCAGCAAACAAGGCAACGCCTTTTTCTAAAGGAATACTACCATTAGCCGATAATTTAATTGCAGGTTGTCCAGATGTAGCTGTTAGTTTTGATCTCAAATCAGCTAATAAGACTTCGTAGGACATTTCCTGTTTGTTTAGGTAGTACTTTTCATTAATGTCAATTGAAACAGTGATCTTTGGATTGGTTGAGTCGGGCCCAGCTTTTGCTTTTGGTAAATCAACAGCAACACCAGGTGGCGTTACAAACGTAGAAAGTACGATAAAGAATATTAACAACAAGAATACAATGTCGGTCATACTCGACATGTTAAAGGTTGCATCTACTTTTTTTCTTGCTCTAACTTTCATTTTACTATCCTGGTTCGTTTAATAAATCCATAAACTCTAATGAAGAGTCTTCCATTTTGTGAACTACTTTATCTACTTTAGAAACTAATAAATTATATCCTAAATATGCAATGATCCCTACAATTAAACCGGCAACAGTAGTTGTCATAGCATACATTATCCCCTCAGACAAATCTCCAATTTGAATTCCCGATTCTTCGGCACCTTCTGCCATTTTATGAAAAGTATTCATCATCCCTAATACCGTTCCTAAGAAACCAATCATAGGTGCTGCACCAGATATCGTTGCTAAAATAGAAAGGTTCTTTTCCATATTAGATATTTCTAAATTGGCAACATTTTCAATTGATGTACTAATATCTTTTAGAGGTCTACCCAATCTAGAAATTCCTTTATCAAGCATTCTCGAAACAGGGGTGTCAGACAGTGCGCATAAAGATTTAGCATCATCTAGTTTACCTTGAGAAACATTATTTTTTAGGTTTTCCATGAATGAGGCATCAATCTTACTAGCCTTTTGAATGGAGCTGTAGCGTTCTACCCAAATATAAACGGCAATGATTGAGAGTACAAATAGTGGTACCATAATCGGCCAAGAATCAATAATTAAATCGATGATAAGGATTCCATCAGATGATGCATCAACTGTAGTGTTTTCTAAACCTGGAGTCATGGTTGAATCAACTGCACTAGTTGAACTAGTTTCTCCAGTCACGTTTAATTGTAGGTTAAATAAATTTCCAAACATAATTTGCTCTTATTGAATATTCAACGGTGCTGAACTATAATTTATTGCACAATTATGAAGGTAGGATAAGTCCAGAATAAAAATCAAAAAAAAAGGATGTTCTTTTGAACATCCTTTTTTTGAATAAATCTCTTTTTTTATGCAACTATTAAGATGTAAGTTGCAGCACCAGCAACATAACCAGCAATAGCCAACAAACTGATTTTTTTTAGGTACCAAATAAAGTCGATCTTTTCTAATCCCATAACTGCGACACCTGCAGCTGAACCAATTATTAAACAAGAACCTCCAGTTCCAGCACACAAAGCTAAAAATTCCCAAAAAGTACCGTTCGGTAAAAAATCTATTAATTCATTCGCTCCAGCAGCAGCTTCAATCATTTGAGGTTTATACATCCCCTGTGCAGCTGCTACCAATGGAACATTGTCTACAATTGATGACAAAAACCCAATAGACATGTTGATAGCATAATTGTTCTTTAATGTTTCAGAAAGCCAATTAGCCATTACATTTAGGTGTCCTACTTCTTGCAAGGCCGCTACAGCTAATAATATTCCTAAGAAGAATAAAACAGATGAAGTGTCTACCTTTCTTAAAACAGAAATCACAGACAAATGTTTTTTGTGTTCACTTTCTTTTTTTCGGTGCATTATTTCTGTTAATGTCCAAACTATACCGAGAGAAAGCATCATTCCTGTGAAAGGAGGTAAGTGGGTAATTGTTTTGAAAACGGGCACAAATAATAAACCTGACACACCAACTACTAGTAATGTTATTTTTTCACCTTTTGTGGTGCTAAAACCGTGTCCGTTGTTTAAATCAATGTTTGGTCTTTTAGCTTCGCCTTTAATCGTAAAAGTTAAAATTAACAAAGGAACAAGTAAAGCAATAAAAGATGGGAATATTAACGATGGGATTGCTATCCCTACAGACTCTGGTAGTTGTCCTCCAATCCATAACATTGTAGTGGTAACATCACCGATTACAGACCAAGCTCCTCCTGCGTTAGCTGCAATAACGACCATTCCTGCGAATAACCATCTTGTTTGTTTATCGCTAACTAACTTTCTAAGTAACGATATCATAACAATTGCTGTCGTTAGGTTATCTAATAAAGCAGAAAAGAAGAAAGATAAAATTGCAATAATCCAAAGTAATTTAACTTTATTAGTAGTTGTAATTTTATCCGTAATAATAGAGAAACCTTGATGTTCATCAATCGTTTCAACTATTGTCATAGCCCCCATCAGGAATAGTAAAATATTAGCAATATCAAATAAGTGATGATAGAGTCCACCCACGTGAGGTACAGATGAACCAGCGATAGCAGTTCCCTCTCCAAAACTGGTAAGAAATTCTGCGAATTTCTTACCATATTCAATCTCTTCGTGCTCAGCGCCTGTGAAAACATAAAGAGCCCAACATACCATACCTGTAATAAGAGCG